>ERZ772977.254-NODE-254-length-41786-cov-9.031392_pt1 | contig 41786 bp, 38 predicted proteins | sample MGYA00511131_ERZ772977 | MGnify/ENA primary metagenome ERZ772977 (study PRJEB29015, sample SAMEA2737935) | human oral metagenome | biome: human oral; feature: human-associated habitat; material: dental | place: China | collected 2151 ...
TTAGTACGAGTAGTACAGTGTGGTTGACGAAGGCTGTTGATATATCAGTAAGCTAGCAATTGCCCGTGGTGACCTGTACGTCGCCAGGCCTGAGGAGACCACCTGTACTACTCGTACGTCAAAGAGCTATACGTGGAGGGAAATTACAAATCCTGCCCTGAGCTCAAGGCTACATGTGTCAAAGGGCAAAACTTGTCGATTTTAACAAGTTTTGCCCCTACCATCTGTAAAATCTACCCAAAAATAGCCTCTTATGTCATAATCTAAGACTAAGAAAGGCCAAGAATGATGAAAACAGTACAGCGAGAAGACTACCTACGTAAACTGCGCCAGCTCAAGGATGTAGACCTGATCAAGATCGTTACCGGAGTCCGACGGTCCGGCAAATCTACCCTGTTGGAGCTTTTTCGCAACGAACTGATAGAAAGCGGCATTGATAGCCAGCGCATCATTGCCCTCAACTTTGAGGAGGTGGAGAATGAGCCCCTACTTGATCGACACAAGCTATACCATTACATTGAAGACAGGCTGGTTCCCGACCGGATGAACTATATCTTTCTCGACGAAGTCCAGAATATCCCTGAGTACGAAGTTCTGGTTGACAGCCTCTATGTCAAAAAGAACGTCGATATCTACATCACCGGCAGTAACGCTTTTCTCCAGTCGTCTGAGCTTGCTACGCTACTGTCCGGTCGTTATATCGAGATCAGCATCTTGCCCTTCTCATTTGCTGAATTCGTCTCATCTTTCTCCGGCTCGGCCGAGCTAAGCCGTCGCTACGACCAATACGTCAACTACAGTTCGTTCCCCCAGGCAGTCAGCATGATCGAGACCATACCCGACCAGATCAATAATTACCTGCGAGGCATCTACGAGAGCGTAGTTACCAAAGACGTCATGACTCGCCGTGAGATTAAGAGCCGACGCAACTTCGACAATGTCGTTCGCTTCATCCTGGATAACATAGGTAGCGCCGTCTCACCCAGCAGCATAGCTACAGTCATGACCGCCAACAGCCAAAGCATCAAGCACACCACCGTTGACGGCTACCTGTCGGCGTTAGTCAATAGTTTCGTTCTCTACAAAGCAGAGCGCTGGGACATTAAGGGAAAGAAGCTACTGGCTACGCAAGAGAAATACTACACCGTTGATCTGGGTTTGAGGCGGGTTCTACTCGGCCGACAAGACGGCAGTGATAGGGGTCATCTGCTGGAGAATGTGATCTACCTGGAGCTGTTGCGCCGAGGTGGTGAGATATATATCGGCAAAACCGGCAACAAGGAAGTTGATTTCGTGGTCAAGTCGCCGAGCGGTGACTTGAGCTATTATCAGGTGGCATATTCCGTAGCCACCGAGGAAACTCTCACCCGAGAACTATCTCCCCTGAGACAGATTGACGATAACTACCCCAAATATCTGATCACCCTAGACCAAGCTTCGTTCGACAATAACGGCATCCGCCACCTTAATGCGCTGGATTTCTTAATGAACCAAACAGAACTCTAGGCTTGTCGAATTGAGCGCCAGATAGTGCGAAGCTTTGGTCTAGTGCCATACATCAGGACGCCTGCTCGATAAATCTTTGCCGCCAGGATCCCGATCAGCACGGTCGATACCACTAAGATGGCGATCGAGAGAGCGATCTCACCGGTCGATACGCTACCCATGGCAATTCGAGCGAACATCGCCATCGACGAGGTGAAAGGAATAAAGGAGCAGATCTTCATGCCGATAGCGTTGTTGGGGTCCTCGATCGACGACATCACTACGACAAAGCCGATGACGAAGACCAGAATGATCGGCATAGCGACCGAGCCAATATCTTCTATCTTAGAGACCAGCGAGCCGACCGCCCCGTACATCATGCCGTAGATGAAGAAACCGAGCAGGAAGAAAAGGATCATATAGAGCAACAAGTCGGGCGGTATATTAAAGATAGAATTAATCATCTGATTCCCCTGCCAGCTAGCTCGATTGAGATTATAAAATAAGAATGCTGAGCCAAAGATGCCGACCAGCTGAGCAAGCCCGGCCAGACACGAGGCGATAATCTTACCAAACATCATCGCCACCGGGCTGGCGCTGGTGGTCAGCAGCTCCATCGCCCGAGAGCTCTTCTCGCTGGCTACATTGGTCGCCACCATCTGACCATACGTCATGACCGCTATGTATAGAGCGTAGATCATGATGAAAGCTGAGTAGAAGTTCTTAGTTTGATCCTTACCCAGATTCCGGACATTCGGCTTGATCTGTACTGTCATAACTTGGCTGGTCTGCTCTGCCGAGAGGCCATGACGCCGCAACATCTTGAGCTGATACAAGTCCTTGACCACCGAATTTGCCGTGGCTACATTGCCGTCCGCCATAGCCAGTCCATTGACGTAGTAGGTGTAGGACATATCACTGAGGACAAGAGCGTATTTCGCCTTGCCTGATTTCACCTGCTCCTTGACCTGCTCTACCCGATCAGTCGTTACCTTGATCTGATAATGCGGGAAAGACTGCCGAAAGACCGCTTCAGTGGTCGAGGTAGGTAGCTCGGACGAATCGGTCGCCACCAGCATAATCGGCCGGTCACCCTGTCCCGCTTCATTGCCCTGAGTGAAGAACGAGGCTACCCGAGGATAAAACATCACCCCCGCCACCGCCAGCATGATAATGATTGTCACACTGACGAAGATCTTGTTCTTAAAATAATTTTGTAGTTCGAACCCTAGAATCGTTCTAAATTGCCTCATCATCACTCCTCACTAAAATTGCTCCTTAGCATACTGAACGAAGATATCGTTGAGCGACGGCTCACGCACTTTAATCTCGTCGATATCCCACTTCTTTACCAGCTGGCGCATCGTCGCCAGTTTGTCATCAGGCGAAGCCAGACTCAGTAGAATCGTATCCTGGTCCAGTCGTTGACTCTCACCCCGGTACTTCGCCATGATTTCGTCTGACTGACCGGAGCTGACGATCAGCCGATTGCGGGGATAGTCTCGCTTGATCGCCTTGAGGTCGCCATTTAAGACGATCTTGCCACCATTCAGGATGGCGATATGGTCGCAGAACTCCTCGACATAGTTCATCTGATGGCTCGAAAAGATCACTATCTTGTCCCGAGCAATCTCACTCCGGACGATCTCCTTGAGTGCCTCAGCATTGACCGGATCCAGCCCGGTAAAAGGTTCATCCAGGATGATGACGTCCGGATCGTGCGCCAGGGCGGTGATTAGCTGAATCTTCTGCTGGTTGCCTTTAGACAGCGTCCCCAGCCGTTTGTTCCGAAATTGGCTCATCCCCAAGCGCTTCAGCCAGATGTCGACCGACTCCACTGCCTGACGTTTCGTCATACCTTTGAGCATAGCGAAGTAAACCAGCTGATCAATAATTTTCTTCTTCGGGTACAACCCTCGCTCCTCCGGCAGATAGCCCATCCGAATAAATTTGTATTCAGTTGGGTCACCATCAACCAGCACCTCACCCCGGTCTGCCGAGAAGACATCCATCAAGATGCGGATCGTCGTGGTCTTACCTGCGCCATTGCGCCCCAGCAAGCCAAAGGCTTTACCGCTCTCAGTCTTAAACGACACGTCCTTCAGCACTTGCTTGTCGCCAAATCTCTTACGGATATTACGTAGCTCTAGTTTCATCAGTCTTTCTCGCTATCTTTCAATGCCTATTTTGACTGTCGTATTGTAGCATGATCTGATTGATCCGGCTCTCCGTCTGGGCAAGTCGCTCTTTAATCTGCTCCACCAGCGCCATACCTTCGTCGTACTTAGCTGTCGCTTGCTCCAGGTCAATGTCCTCCTCGCCGAACCACCCAACGATCTCATTCAGCCGAGCCATCAGATCTTTCAGGCTAGCCGAAGAAGTATCGGCCTTAGTTGATTTACTTGGCTTGGACATCTCGTACCTCCGTCTTGATTAATTTATCCGTCGTCTCAATCAGCAGCTTATCACCGGTCTTAAATTGTTTAGCCAGGTGGTGACCACTATCCCAAAGCATAGCATAGCCCCGTCTCAGCACAGCCTGCGGATCATATGCTTGTAGAGCTTGCTTGAGGCTACCGAGTCGGCTCTGCTCTACCTGTAACCGATAGCTGATCAACTCACCTAGACGCTCTGCCGTGCTAGCTAACGTTGTCCTCTGAGTGGCCAGTTGATGCGTCACTGCTTGTGTCATATATGACAGCTGCCCCTCCAGCTGGGCCATCAGCTCCTGCCGGTCGGGCACCAGCACCTCGGCGGCATTAGACGGTGTCGAAGCTCGCCGGTCTGCCGCCAAGTCAGCCAGAGTGGTGTCAATCTCGTGCCCCACCCCGACGATGGTCGGGATACGAGAAGCGGCAATAGTCCGGACTAGCCGCTCGTCGTCAAACGCCACCAGGTCATCCCGTGAACCACCCCCACGGATGATTGCCAGTACTTCAGGCGGATCAGCCAGCTGATTAAACTGCCGGATAGCAGCGATGATCTGATCAGGCGCCTCAATACCCTGGACTAGGGTTGAGATAACATCAATCCGCAACCCGCCCAGCCTAGCCGTGATGATCTTGATAAAGTCCCGATAGCCAGCCGCATCAACCGAAGAAATCACCCCGATGTGCTGTGGCAAATAAGGCAGAGTCCGTTTGCGCTCGTCATCAAACAGTCCCTCACCCGCCAGCTTCTGGCGCAATAACTCAAACGACTTTTTAATAGAGCCCTTACCCACAGGTCGAATCGACTGAACAGTTAGCGAGAACTTGCCCCACTTGGTCACATTAGGGCGAGCCAGCACCCGCACCTGCATACCATCCTCGACCGCCACCCTCAGCTGATAAACCGGCATGAAGCAGCTCAGTAGGCATTCCTGGTCTTTCAAGTCGAAGAAAACCCACTTACCCTGATTGACCTTAAAGTTAGCCACTTCACCGACCACCTCCACCAGCGGTACTGCCGTATCAAGAATCTGATTAAAGGTCGCTACCGCTTGTGCCACGCTAAAGGCCGGCACTTCGCCTACCGGATAGCTAGTCTCCGGAGACATCGATATCTATATCCTTAAAGTCAGGCTTGCCATACTTCTTGAGCGCTCCATGATAGGCGAAGACACCACAGACGATCGTCCCCACCACTAAGATCACTCGAGCCAGGATCACACCGGCTGACGCCATACCGGCACTCATACCACCCGCCACCAAAACGCCGATCATCACCGCCTCATAAGCACCGACTCCACCCGGAGTCACCACCAGGAAGCTCCCTACCGCCGAGGCGCCGAAAGAGATCAGTAGAATGGGCAGGTTCACCGCTGTACCAAGCGCCCAGAACGCCACGGCGATGAGTAGTACATCAAGAATGTTAGAGGCAAACCCCCAGAGGATCGGACCTTTGAGCAGCCCCTTGTCCGCCTTGATCGCCTGAAAGTCGTCGTAGAAATCACCAAAGAACTCTTCCACTCGGTCGATCTGCAGCACCTTCTTCTTACGACCAAAGGTTAGTTTATTGACCAGCCAATTAGTCCGCCTGGTCAGCCAGTGAGCGAAATGCATCAGCCTTTGTCGGCTACCGATCAGATAGCTGCCGAATAGGACGACGGCAACTAGCGCCACCACGGCGATAGTCGTCGCTACCACTATCCAGTTGGCCGCTTTGTTCTCGAAGGTTGCCCAGATTAGCGCCAGCACCATCATCGCCATGAACGTACCACCCAGGCTGAGATAATTGATTAGCTGCGACATGACTGCCTGCCCCGCCGGTACACCGATCTTACCCAGTCGCCAGACCATGTACGATGCGCCGCTAACTCCCGCCGAGGGAAAGACGTGATTGACGAAGTTAAACTCCAGCGCCACTGAGGTCGAGGCGAGCGGAGTAATCTCCTTGGCTTGCCCTCTCGCTCGCAAGTAAGTGAAAAAGATCTCGGTGCTGGCATAGTAGGAAGCGAACTGGACCGGAATAATCGCCAGCAGCACTAATAGATTAACATGTGCCATCAGATGAAAGGCCCGGATCAGCTCCGCCCTGGCCGCCCATAGCACGGCAATGATTAGGATAAAGGTGATCAGGCTGATCCACGACCGAATCCCGCCCGCCTTGCGCCGCCATATTTTAGCTCGAGCCCGCCGAAAGCTACCCGAAAAATCATCTCGAAACTTAGACATGGGGACATTATAGCAAAGAGCTAGTGGCGAATGATATAATCAAGCTAAAGTTTATGAATATTCCACTGGTTAGACACAAGGTTAAGGCGTTGCTGGATAACGAAGAACTCAGAAATACAGACGTATCACTAGATGGTCATATCGATCCTCTCTCCGACGCCGTATTAGATCTGGTCGGCGAATACGACGAGATGGTTGAAGACGAGGAACTCAATGAGATCTTGGCACTGGCCGTCGATACTTGGAACGACCCGGAGTTCACCGTCGAAGAACGGCGCAAAGCCCTAGCTGAAATGAAAGAGCGAATCAAGAACCTACCCGATGACGAGGTGAAGACCTAGCCACCCTATTAGCTTTGCTATAATTTAACTTGATGATCGTATTTGTACTAGGTCGCCAGCCTGAGATTAGCCTAGCTGAGCTACAAGCCGTTTACCGCCAGACGCCAAAGCTCTTAGCCGGTCATCTCGCCGGTCTGGACATCGAGCGAGAGACTGCTCTAGCGACAGCCAAGGATCTCGGCTCTATAGTCAAGGTGGCTGAGCTAATCAGCGACAGCTTCACTCTCGATACCGATAGCATCGCCCGTCTGACGCACCGCCTCTTCTGTCAAACCACCGGTAAGATCACTCTCGGTGTCTCCTACTATGGGTCGTCAGCTAAGAGTAACTTGACGGCCAACTTTAGCCAGGCTATGCGGACTAGCCTTGAGCAGTCCGGACACTCGGTTCGCCTCGTTCCCTCAGAGCAGGCCACTCTTTCGACTGCCACCGTTTTACATAATAAGCTGGCTATCGGCAACTCTAAGAAGGTTGAGCTCCTCCTTGCACCTGCGCCGGGTAGCCACCGGCTGGTAGTGGCTAAGACCATCTACGTCCAGGATATCGGTGCATACACCTTGCGAGATAGAGGTCGCCCTCGCCGTGACACTCGCAATGGCATGCTACCGCCTAAACTAGCCCAGACCATGATCAACCTGGCCCGAGGCGCTTGTCAGCTAACCCGGCCGACGAATCTACTTGACCCTTTCTGCGGTACCGGTGTGATCCTGCAGGAGGCCGGCCTGATGGGGCTAACTACCTACGGTAGCGATAATAATCCTCGGATGATCGAATATACTCAGACTAATCTCGACTGGCTAGCCCGCCGATACCGGCAGGCTAGCCGCCCCCGACTAACTGTCGCCGACGCCACTGATTTTAGCTGGCAACAGTGGCTGGCGCCGGATCGGCTCGAACTAATCGCCAGCGAGACCTATCTGGGCAGACCTTACACCAGCCCGCCCCACCTTAGCGAGCTAAAGTCTAATCTTCACGACTGCAACGTGATCATCGGTAAGTTTATTGCCAACCTATCTCCTCAGCTACCAAGCGGCGCCGGCGTCTGCCTGGGTGTTCCCGCCTGGTATATCAGGGATCACATTCATCACCTGCCCTGCCTGGCAGAGCTACCTAGGCACAAATTACGCAGTATCACCACCGGGGCTAACTTAATCTACCACCGTCCCGATCAGGTCGTCGGGCGGGAGCTTCTCGTCTTGCAAAAAGCCTAATTATCAGGTAATATGCTTGTAACTTAAATCAAGGAGATTATTAGGTATGTCCCACGTTAAAGCTGGCGGTTCCGCCAAGAATATACACAACAACGCCGGTCACCGCCTGGGCGTCAAGCGCTTCGGCGGACAGAAGGTTAATGCCGGCGAGGTGATAGTTCGCCAAGTTGGCGCTACTAAGATCGCTGGTCCCGGCACTTATACCAGTCGCAACTTCACCATTCACGCCGATAAAGACGGCGTGGTCAAGTTCGTCAAGCGTAGAGTCCGCACCTTTACCGGTAAGACAGTCAGGCGCACCCAGGTCACCGTCGAGTAGAAACCCACTCCGCCACCTAGGCAAAGGTCAAAGTTAAAGCACCCTCCATGGCAGAGGGTGCTTCGTTATGATCCTAGCCAGAGACGTAGTCAAACGCCTAGTCAGGAATATTAAGCTTGTTCTTGATACGAGCTACCACGTCGCCGATCACCACTTGCGACTTGACCAAGAAGTCATCCGCCCCCAGCTGCTTAGCTCGCTCGGCATCCTTCGGCTGAGATAAGGCGGTCAGCATGATGATGTAGACATTACGACTCTGCGGACTATTACGCAGGATATCCAGTACGTCAAAGCCGCTCAGATTCGGGATCATCACGTCGAGCAAGATCAAGTCAGGATGATATTCGACGGCGTCGCTCAAGGCACTCTCACCATTATTGCTCCGCCGGACATCAAACCCCTCCAGCTCCAAGCGCTGACGATAGACCTCCGCCAGTGTATCATCATCTTCTACTAATAGTATTTTCTTTTTCTGACCATCCATTATGCTAATAAGTATAACCGTAATCAGCTAGAATAACAAGGATGCGCATTATCTCGGCTGATCCGATCATTGATACTTTGATCTTGCCACTAGACCGGCTCCTCTCAATGTTTGGATATCCGTCCTCTTAAGTGTTTCCATGTGATTAATCTAGCGGGGCAAAACAACACCCGCATCTTTCGCCATTTTTAGCAATTCTTCATTGATAACCAACAGCTTCTCTTTTGACGACATCCTAGCAAAGCCGGCACTCATAAACACCCGGTTCGGTTCACCGTAAATTGCCTCATATGTTTCCTTGATATCATCAGTTAGTGCCCGCAATCTACTCTCAGTAGCTGCCTCTTCGGTTAATTGTTTATCGTTGCCGGTTAGTGCCATATCGCCCTCCTTAGCTTCATTATATCATCTTGAGGAAGCTTGTTTGTCCGTCAACAGTTCCAGGGCTTTCTTTAGCTGGGTGTCGTTGCCAGCGTTATACTGCTGAGCGGTCATCTTGACCTCGATATCCGGCTTCAGCCCGGCTTGATTGATGTTGTCGCCGTTGGGTGTATACCACTTAGCGATGGTAACCTTGAGCTTGTCACCATTCTTTAGGTCAACGATTTCCTGCACCAATCCTTTACCGTACGACTTGGTACCAACCAGCTTGGCGCCGACTTTATCCCGGAGAGCGCCGGCGGTAATCTCGCTGGAGCTGGCCGTCGCCCCATCGATCAGAACCACTGTCGGCACTTTACTTAAGATATCTCCTCCACTGGCGGTAACCTTACCCAGGATCTTACTACCGGCTCGCTCCGTCGTGATCAGTTCGCCCTGCTTGAGCCATAGACTGGCCAATTCCTGAGCAGCGTTGACATAGCCACCGGTATTACTCCGCAGGTCTAAGACAACTCCTTTGACTTTCTTATCCACCAACTCTTTGGCAGCCTTCTCTGCTAGGGCGCCAGTGTCGTCGCCGAAAGTAGACACCCGGATATAGCCGATGCCATCTTTAATTGACCACTTGACACTGGGGTTCTCGATCTTAGTGCGAGTGATCTGAAAGCTCTTCTCGGCCCGATCACGCACCACTACGATCTTAACCGTCGTACCAGCTTTACCTCTAATCCGGTTAGCCACTACACTGGTTGATTGGTTAGTCATGTCATCACCATCAACTTTCTCAATGATATCGCCCGGTAGTAAACCGGCCTTACGAGCCGGGCTATCGTCTAGGGTAGAGATGACGCTGACTAAGCCGTCATTGCCCAGTCCGATCTCTACGCCAATCCCATTTAGCTCACCCGATAGATCGGTCTCCAGGTCGGCATATTCTTTGGCAGTCATATAGCTGGTGTACTTATCGCCCACGGCATCAACCAGCCCCTTAGCAGCACCGATTAGCAGCTTAGACCGGTCAATCGACCCATCGTACTTAGCGCTGAGCGCATTATAGACGTCACCTAGCGAAGTGTAGTCCAGCTGAGTCACCGAGAGATTCTGCAAGCGAGTGCCAACAGCGAAGCCAATCAAGCAAGTCATGACAGCGACGGCAAGACTAGTCCTGAGTCCAATAGTACGCCTAGCTTTACCTCCGGGCTGTTTATCGGGGTGAATGCTACGAGGTGGGTTTGACCGACGCTGATCAGCCGGCTCATCCCGGCTAGCCAGCTCAACCACCCCAGCCGCATCAACCAGCTCCGCCTCGGCCGGCTGAACCCCTGCTACCGGTGCTAGACCTAAATCAGCATCCAATCCACCTGATATCAGGTTAGCCTTATCTGATTCTTGCTTTCGTTTGTCGTCTTTCGTCAATCTCGTCCCCCACTTTAGTCACAAGCTATTTTAGCACAAAGCTAAGCTAACTAGCTGAATAAGCTTATGACCAGCCAAGACTATAGTGGATTGTAAAAGCCATCAAAGCTACTAGCTGACACCCAGCGCTCAGTATAGTTGTATGGATTCCAGTTATACTCCGAAATGAGTACGCTACCACCCCTGACTTCTTCTACCCAAGCCACATGACCGTATGGCAAGCGCCCATAGCCGATGATTGCCACGGTATTAACCTGCGCTCCGCTATTTGCCACGCTCATCCAGCTACCGGCATTGCCATGTAGCTCATTGCGCCCCGTCAGCTGGAAGATCCGCCACTGGACATAGTTAACGCACTCTCTGGTATTGCCCAGCGCCTGGAAACCACCAGCGTAAGCTGTCACATCTGCCGGGTAGTTACAGAAAGGATAGCCACCGCCGCATTTACTATTAGCGACCACCGTGCCGGCACCGCTGAACCGCCGAATAGCCGCCTGCTGTTCGGCCTGCACCTTAGCCTTCTGTGCCTCCGTCTTAGCAGTCAATTCTCGGAACTTCTCCTCCTGCCCCTGAGTCTCATCCAGGATCTTCTTTTGCTCGTTCTTACTAGCGATTAACTGCTGCTTCTGCTGATCCTGCTTAGAGATCAGATCTTCTACTGCGCTCTTTTTCTTCTGGAGGTCAGCCTTGGTCGCCTTGATCTCCTTGACTGACTTAGATATGTTGTCGCTGACAGTCTTCTGGCGGGTCTGCCGATCAACGTAGTCGCTGACCGAGCGGCTATTCATCAGGATATCCAGCGAAGTTGTCTTGCTACTGTAGTATTGGTCTCGCAAGTTCTTACTGAGCGACTGGGCTTGACGCTTGATCTTTGCTTCGGCCTGGGCGATCTGCTGCTCCAGCTGGGCTCGCTTAGCACTCAGCAGGTCAATCTGTGCCTGGATCTGCGCCTGGTCATTCTCCAGCTGACTAATCTTGACCTGCAAAGAGCCGCTCTTTGCCGCTAACTCGCTGGAATGCTTGCGATAATCATTGATCTGGTTTTGCAGAGCCCTGATCTCAGCATTAAAGTCTCGGGCTTGCGCCGAGTGACCGGCACCCAGCACCGAAGTCACACTGACTACAGCGAAGACGACCGCCAGGCTCAGCACCGCCAAGCGAACTCGCTTACCTCTGATATTCTTTTTTCTCAATAATGTCTGTTTGATCTTCATAGGCATCACTTGCCTGCTCTTATTGTTGTGGTGGAACCGCATAAAACCTCCTTATTTGGCTCTAGCACGATTATATACTGTTTATGTTTACTATTCAACCGGGCGCTCTAACGGCTCGCTTTCTTCAAGTATTTACGTAGTGCCAACCGAGCCGACAGATCACCAATGACGAAGCCGGTTGTTACCATACCGAGTAAGATCAGCCACCACCAGTGCAGGATGAAGCTCTTAGTCTGCTTGACCTCGATGTAACCGCCGAGACCCGGCAGTAGCTTGGTCGAGAGCAGGTAGCCCACTACCATGGCGATAATGGCGGCGATCACACCATATAGCTCCGCCTCAATCAGGAACGGACCGCGGATGAAGTAGCTATCCGCCCCGATCGACTTCATCATGCTGATCTCATCTCGTCGACTAAAGATAGTCATCCGAATGGTATTGAAGATGATTAGCACCGAGATGACCACGAAGAAGCTGCCGGCGACAATGCCAACCCTGCTGGCTATATCCATCAGGCTGGACAGCTTATTGATAGTCTGCTGGCGAGCCTCGACATCCTGCGAGTTCGCCACACTGGAGTCAACCCATTGCTTAAACTGCGGGTCACCGGAAATAAATTTCTCGATCGCCTTGCGCTTGCTCATATCGGCCAGCTTGACATGAATCACCGCCGGGATAGCCGGCTTAATCCCTTCGTCGACCACTAACGACCAGCCCTCCACATTATCCTTAGATGCTTTCTTGTACTCATTTTCGCTGGTACTGATGCTGACTTCAGTTACGTTCGGCTGGATTCGCAATTTACCGGCTAAAGTGCGTAAGACATCTTCACTGGCATTCGCCTTGATATAGAGCGATAGATCAATCTTTTGCTTCTGACTGGTGATCGCCTCGCCTAAAACCGAGCTTGCCACTACCGTGACGAAGATGATCAGCAGAGTGATGACCATTACTGCCGTCGCTGCGATAGTCAGCCAGGCGTTACGAGTGAAGTTTCGCAGCCCATAGCGAGCCACCCGACTGAGCGTCAGAATAGTATGGTGGCTCTGGGTATCGACCAGGCGTTCTTTCTTAGCGGCTCGACTCATCGCTTGCCCCCTCCCTGACTACTACCACCACCATGCGCCACATCGCTAACGATCCGACCGTGATCAATGGTAATCGTCCTGGTATTAAGCTGGTGAACGACCTCAGTCGAGTGAGTGATCAGCATCACCGTCGTGCCAAACTTATTGATCTTTAGCAGCAGCTTGACGATCTCCCAGGTATTGCGAGCATCCAGGTTACCCGTTGGCTCATCAGCGAATAAGATCTTGGGCTGGCGCACCATCGAACGGGCGATAGCTACCCGCTGCTTCTCACCGCCCGACAGTTGGTTAGGAAACTTGTCCTGCTTGCTCCTGAGTCCGACCACCTCAAGCATGCGAGGTACGTTCTCTTTGATCTCTTTATTGGAGTGTCCGGAAATCTCCAAGCTGAGTGCTACGTTTTCAAAAACCGTTCTGTTGGGCAAAAGCTTAAAATCCTGGAAGATCACCCCGATGCGACGACGAAGCAGCGGGATGTCTCGGTCATCCAGCTTGTCATAGTCGATCCCGCCGACCACAATCTTGCCGCTATTCGGCTTTTCCTCTCGGGTAAGCATCCGCAGCAACGTCGATTTGCCCGCTCCACTCGCCCCGATCACGATGGCAAATTCCCTAGGAGCGATGCTGAGCGACACTCGGTCCAGTGCCAAGGGCGAGCCGGCATCGTAACGCTTGGTCACCCGATCCATCATGATCATCGCACGGGTCTGCACCGGACGACGCTTGTTTTTGTTTGAATCTGTTGTTTTTCTTTGTTCCATTCAGCTCCTACTCTTGCACGGCATAGACGATGAATCGCTTATCCGCCGTCTGGTTGCGATAGTTAAATGTCCCGGTACAGGTCATCAAGGTAAGCCCTTTCTTCGCCCCTGCCGGCGGGTTCAGCGCCTCGCCCATGTCGACCTTACTAGTCTCTACCGTCTTAGTGGCGACCACTCGGTAGCTAACCTTCTCGCCATTACCCTTCTCAATCACTACTTGGTCGTTTGCCTTTAGCTTGGGTAGATTATTAAAGGCGGCATTGAGATGACGATTAAATGAAGTATGGCCGTCGATGAAGACTTGCCCTTCCTGCCCCGGCTTAGCACTGCCATCGTACCAAGCGGTGTCATTAAGGTTGGACGGCGTATCGATACTGCCCCGACTATTGACTCCGACACTCATCACCCGAGCATTGACGCCCAGGGTGGGAATATAAATATAGCGAGGCTGATCAGCCGGTACGGTATAGGCGGCTCGTTGCTCTTGGCTGACCGCCGTCTGTTCTGCCGTAGCCGGGTTGGTCCCCGAGATTGACATGGCGGTAGCCGAGTTGCCATTCAGCGAAGACTTGACCGAGCGATTAGTCGTATAAGTATCCCACGCCAGATAGCCACTAGCGACGATGATCAATGCCACGGTAGCATAACGCAAGAAGTTAAAGAAGCGCTTTTTATTCAGGTTAAACGACAAGGTGACCTTAGCACCGGCCAAGCGACTAAAGGCGTTGTCCGGCCGGGCTACTGCCGCTGCGCCGACCCCGTCAGCTTGGTTGTCGACACTCGCAGAGCGACTACCGACTGTCGAGTCGCCATTGACCAACATCGCCTGAGCCACCTTAGTCGGAGTCGAGACCGGCTGACTACCGGCCGAAGTCCGGTTGCTCTCATTGCTACTTGCTCGCAGGACATATTCGGCATATTTCTCCGGCTGACGACTCGCCAGTAGCTGACGAGCTTGTGCTTCGGCTCGCTCCTTCGCCTGCTGACGAACGATAGCCGCCTGCTGCATGATGGCTTGGCGGTCAAGCTTGGCTTTGTGCTGAGCTGACCCGGCGTTGGTCGGCGCAGATGCTGCACCGGAGGCGGCGACTGATGTCGCCGATACTGAACCATGGTCTGACCCCGCTTTGACAGACGAGACGGGAGAAGCCAGCACCTTAGCCAGAGTAGCATCTCTAAGCTGCGCCGAGGTATGGCTTGGCTGGGCTACAGCGGGATTGGACTGTACAGAAATGCGGTTTGGCTGAGTTGTAGCGACGGAACCGGACTGCGCCGAGGTTACCTTTGGAGACTGTTGACTCCTGTGCAGTTGCGCTCGTGGCGCAGGAATAGAATCCTCAATATACTGCGGGATGGTCGGTAAGAAATCCGCCTTGGACGCCTCAGCGGTGGTAGCTTGCGCTTCAGCGACTGCCGACGAAGCTTGAGGCTTGACGACCGGCGACGATGCCTGAGCCTTAATAGCTGCCGAGCCGGTCTCTTCCGGCTTAGACGCCGTCTGGTCTGATCCTGTCTGAGATCTAGCCTCTCTACTCCCGTTGCTCGGTCTATCCAGCACTCCCTGCCAAAGCGAGCTAACATAGCTCCGCTGTCGGATCTGTACCGTAGCATTAGCCCGGCTACCCACCCCGGACTTAGTCTGCTCTGCCTCATCGGCAGGCTGAATGTTTGCTTCTTGTGAGGTTGTTTGTTTTACCGACTGGTGTGACGACGGCACGCTAAAGCCTGATCGCCTGTCGATATTAGCAAACGACCCACCGCCATTTGCATCTATCATCTGCTCGTCTCCTGTTAGTTGTTCTTGTCCCTTCAAGTCTTTTTGTCTCCAGACTATGACTATATAGTAAACTACCCCACCGACAATTGCAACCCCCCAGCATGATGCATGTCAGTAGTACTATTTTGATGCGCCACGGCACCCTCTCCGCTTTTTTGTTCGTTATTTTTTATCAAGATGCCACCCTCTCTTCATGGGGTAAGGTAGTGAACCACATATAGGGATACGTACGCTATGAGGCTTTAAATCACCAATTAGTTGATCCATGTCCTGACTGGAGGATAGATCCGAGGCTGACACCACAAACTCACTGCCGCTGGAGTATTCGTATCCTTTTTTAATGTAGTATCTGAGCCACATGCTATCCGGCCTACCGTCGGGTAGATATTTAACCATCTTTTTGAGTCGCTCAATAATTTTTGCCTTATCGCCATCAGTCTTGATCGACTGCCCGTCCGGGTCGTAGATGTACAAGTCGTAACCATGGTCCAGTCCATCATTTGAGTGAAACATCTGATCTTCGGTCATACCTGCCGTTTTCTCCTTGCAGATTCTCATCGCCTGAGATAGATCAGCAAAGCTTCTCTTGTTAACCCCATCCTTCTCACACAGCCGGAACTCCACGCCAAATTCGGCGTCCCTGCCGAATATGCGCTCTATATGAGGTCGCAGGCACTTTTCCTCGGCCGATACTTGTTCCTTCTTAGTTGAGCTGGATTTACCCCCACACTCCCGATGGTACATCTCCTCAAGCCAAGGTAACTGCAAATAGTCGTCTCCGGCGATTGCTAAACCGACCAGTACGACTACGACGCCGCAGACGATCAATAGCCGTCCGTATCGATGCTTCGGCTTGCTTGGCTTGGCTAGATTAGCTGATGTAGCATTAGTCCGAGATACTTTGATGCCGGTCTTCTTTTTTCTCATTTGTCCCAGCCCTTTCGGATGGGGTAATAATTCCCCCAATCCGGAATATGAGTTGCCGTGTTCATAAGCACACCATCGCTAAATTGCCGGACTAGCTGAGGAATATTTCGACTAGGAGATAAATCGGAGGCTCTCACCCAGAACCCACCGCCACCCCTTAAGAAATACTTGTTCTTCACGTAGTATTCAAGGTGCATAATATCTAACCTACCGTCCGGTAGGTATTTTATCACCTCTCTTAATTTCTTGATTACCCTTAACTTTTCATCATCTGTTTCGACTGATTGTCCGTCCGGGTCATAGATATACAGGTCGTAGTTATGATATAGCTCGTCATATGAGTCGAGCATCTCATCTTCAGTCATACCTTTCGTCTTCCTCTTACAGATGTCCATCGCTCGGGACAGATTGGCAAAGCTCGTTAGACTAGTATTACCTTTTTTGCATAACTTAAACTCTATGCCAAACTTAACATCCTTGCCAAATATTCGCTCCATATGGGGGCGCAGACGAGTCTCCTCAACCAGCGTCCTCAGATAATCATTGCTCTCGTTCATCACCACGCAGACCATCGCAAAGATGACCACAACACCCAAGGCTATCACAATCCGCCTCAATCGCTTCTTTCCCGGTTCAGCCGGCTTGGCTCGCTCGCTGCTAACGACAACTCGGGGTACGCCGGGAACGTTGGCTTGAGACGCTTTGATACCGGTCTTCTTTTTCATCATCTGTCCCAGCCCTTTCGGATGGGGTAGGGATCTGCCTCGCCATCATCAGGTACTATTGGTTTAAGTAGATCATCACTAAAACTGTCGGTCATCTGCCGCAGATCATCCACTGATACTTTAAGCTCACTACCCCATCCGCTACCCTTATACTGTTTGATGAAATAACATAGCCACATACTATCCGACCTACCGTCGGGTAGATATTTAACCATTTTTTTGAGTCGCTTGATGATCCTTGCCTTATCGCCGTCAGTCTTGATCGACTGCCCATCTAGGGCATAAATATAGACGCTGTAGTCGTGGCTTAGCCCACTGTCATTATACAAGGACGAGTCGAGTATCTCTTCTTTGGTCATATCTGCCGTCTCCTCTTTGCAAATACTCATCGCTTGGGACAGCCCGGTTATCCCCTTCATGCCGGCTGTACCCCGTTCACACAGCCGAAACTCTACCCCGACCTTAGTATTCTTGCCGAAGATTCGTTCAGCATAAGGCCGCAGACGGTCTTCCTCGGCAGATATCTGCCTAACCTTAGCGTAAGTATCGGATTTATTGTATCCATGTTCTCTGTTTCTGCCATTCAGCACCACCTCAAAACGTAGGTGGGGATTGTCTACCGGATAAGCATCGGACTCATAGTAATTCCTCCGTGGAGCGGAGACACCGTGGGCACGCCTCATCTCACCCACCAATTTGAAGTCCTTGCCATATTTATCGTGCAGGTAACGCACCATGATATCTTCGGGTGAGTTAGGACGATAGTTACTAGATGAGCCGAAGTGCTTGCCGCCGACGATTGTTAGACTGATCAATATGACGACGGCGACCACCACTAGGATGCCGCAGATGATCACGATCCATCTTTTAGATGATCTTAATCGCTTGACAGGTACACCGGAGGTGTTCTGCGGTACGCCGGGAACGTTGGCTTGAGACACTCCGGCGCTGTCCTTCTCTTTATTCATTTGTCCCAGCCCTTTCGGATGGGGTAGGGATCTTCCTTACCATCATCGGTTGCTACTAGTTTAAGCTGATCATTGCTAAAGCCGTCGGTCATCTCCCGCAAATAATCCACCGATACTTTAAGCTCACGGTTCCATCTACTGTCCTCATCATGCTTGATGAAATAGCATAGCCATATGCTATCCGGCCTACCTTCAGGTAGGTATTTAGCCACTTCTTTGAGTCGCTCAACGATCCTTGCTTTGTCGTCATTAGTCTCAATTGACTGCCCGTCCGGGTCGTAGATATATAATTCATAGCTATGATACATCCTAATGTATGAAGCAAATATCTGATCCTCGGTCATACCTGCCGTCTCTTTTTTACAGACGTTTATTGCCTGAGATAAGCTCGTGGACTCGTTCGCACCGGCTCTACCTTTCTCGCACAGCAGAGACTCCACCCCGAACTTGGTATTCTTACCGAATATTTGTTCAACCGCCGGTCGCAGGCGATCTTCCTCGACAGATATCTGCCCGGTCTTGGCATAATTTTCCTTGCCCAAAATAACTTGGGCGCAACTATCCCACATGGCTCCACTACTACTATAACTCACCCTACACTTGCCTTTTGGATTACCCTTCGGGTGGACAGACCAACTGCAATCATCATAAGTCTCATTATCCTCACCAAGCCAACGGCACTTACTATTTGCGAGATTGTATTGCGTACCTATCCTCCCTTGCACGGCCCTAAGTATATTAACAGTAGTAGTAGTAGTATAATCCGTCACCACGAACTCTTGCTTGTATTTGTCACGCAGATACTTCAGTACCTTACTTTTAATTCTCCCGTCAACGTCGGCCCAGGCAAAGCCTAGAATGCCTACTATCGTCACGACCATGACGACATAGATGACGATTTGCCTCTTAGCTTGTTTTGACCGTTTTGGCTTAGCCAATTCGTTAGATTCTTGACCGTTAGCTGATGTAGCCGTCGTCTTAGCGTCTTTTTTAGTCTTCACTTGGCTCCTTTCCGGATTTTACCTCGTTATAATTGTCCTGGAGGCTACGCCCCCGTGGTGGTATGTGCCACCTTTTTGTGGATTTTACCTCGTTATAATCGTCCTGAAGGCTGCGATTGCCATAGCTATCGTCCAGCCAGACGTTAAAGATGTGCTTGGGGTCATCTTTGAAGCTGGCTTGCCAGTGACAAATTGTTACACCGGACCATTCCCACGGCCACCAGTTCACCCCCGGTAACACTATTATCATTTGCAACAACTCCCCAAGCGTAGTCCGCCCTCCGTCAAGCTCAGCCAGACATCCTCCACCTACGGTGAGCTCTCGGTTGCTACCATATTTAGCGTGGAGGTAACGTTTTACTCTATTATCCGGAGTAAAGTAGTTAAACAAAGTAATATTGATGAGTATCTTGACGAGGATGATGATGGCTATTACTTTTAGGACGGTTCGCCATTTCTTCTTCGGCTTACCCGGCTTGCTATTAACGCCGGAGATATTGACGGTGTCATCTTGAGATGCCAAGGTATCATTCGTCGTCATCAAGCTTCAGCCACCCTTTCTTGCCCGGCATGGTTATCTCCCAATAAGTAATGCCACTGCGAGCAGCCGGACCTACAGTTGCCAGTTTACTATTAAAATCATGGACCAGACCCCGGGTGCCTTGATCAGATAAATCCTTCGCCGATAACGCCAGCTCCGAACCCTCATCGGATGATTTGTCACCCCTTATAAAGTAGTAGAGACTAAGCAGATCAGGATTAATATCCGGCAGATACTTCACCAGCTCTTTAAGCCCCTTGATGATCTTAGTTTTGTCATCAGTAGTCTTAATTGATTGCCTATCCCGAGCATAAATGTAAACTGTATACTGATGAGATAGCCCATTTTCATTATCTATATCTGAATCGATAATCTCTTCTTTGGTCATATCTGCTGTCTCTTGCTTGCAAATATCCATCGCCTTCGGTAAGTCATGAGAACCTTTCATGCTATCCTCGCCCCTGTCACACAGTTTATATTTAACCCCGATCTCGGTATTCTTGCCGAATATACGCTCTACGTGGGGTCGCAGACGGTCTTCTTCGGCCAGTATCTGACCTTCCTCGATGTAAGTATCAGACTTCTCAAACTTATGCTCTTTGTTATCGCCATCCAATTTGACCTTAAAGCGAAGACGGGGGTCATCTACCGGATAAGCATCCGATTCATAGTAATGCTCCCATAGAGCGGACGACCCAAAGGGGGTGCGTCTTATCTTGCCTGTCAGTACGAAGTCCTTGCCATACTTGTCGTGCAGATAACGCACCATGATATCTTCGGGTGAGTTAGGACGATAGTTACTAGATGAGCCGAAGTGTTTGCTGCCGACGATTGTTAGACTGATCAATATGACGACGGTGACCACCACCAAGATGCCGCAGATGATCAATGGTCGTTTGCCCCGGTGCTTCGGCTTCTCCGGCTCGCCTTCACTGACCTTTCTCACCTGAGCACTACTCAGGCTTGGCTCAACATTCAACTCGGCACTAGGCTCAGCGTTTAGCCTCGTCCTCGACCCGGCATCCGGCTCAATGCTTGACTGAGCGCCGGCGGGTTCAGCACTCGGCTCAGTGCTTAGCTGAGCATCCGATTCAGCGCCTGGCTCAGCTTCTGACTCACCTATTGATCGACCCACTTATCTACCCTCCTTATTTTTATTACCCAGTTGACTCTCTAAGTAGGCTAGCTGAAAACCACGCAGGTTACCGCCCAGGACGGCGTCGACATCCTTCTCTTCGTGCTTCGTCCGGGTGTCCTTGACTAGCCGATAAGGGTGCAAGATGTAATTACGAATCTGAGCTCCCCAGCCGGCACTGTCACCCGCCCGGAGTTGATCCAGACTTGCCACGTGTTGCTCCTGCTGCAAGGTTGCCAGCTTACCCCGCAGGATTTCCATCGCCTTCGCCTTATTCTGTATCTGTGAGCGCTCGTTCTGAATGGTCACCACTATACCTGTCGGCAAGTGGGTTAGCCGTACAGCAGAGTCAGTCGTATTGACACCCTGACCGCCCTTGCCACCACTACGGTAGATGTCTACCCTCAGGTCTTTATCGTCAATCTGAATGTCATCGGGCCGGTCAATATCCGGCAGTACTTCCACCAGGGCAAAAGATGTTTCTCGTGACTCGGCATTAAAGGGGCTCAGGCGCACCAGCCGGTGCACGCCATGCTCGCTTCGTAACCAGCCGTAAGCGAACGCTCCGCTAATCTCGATCACCTCGGTCTTGACGCCGGCCACCTCGCCGGCACTCCGCTCGATGATATCCGTCTCGAAATCATTTTGTTCTGCCCAGCGCAAGTACATCCGCTCCAGCATAGCCGTGAAGTCCTGAGCATCATCACCACCCGCCCCGCTACTTAGACGTAAAATAGCGTTACCTTGGTCGTACTTGCCGGTAAAGAGAAGTTGCTGCTTGAGCCCGGTAAACGACTGCTCGAGCGACTTGACCTGACCGGCAAATTCGTCGACCAGCTCATCGTCAATGATCTCGATCAGCTCGCCGGCGTCCGCCACTTGAGCTCGTAGCACCCGCCAGGGCTGAATGATCGCCTTTAGATTCGCCACCTGTTTAGTCAGCGTCTGGGCTTGAGTGGGATTGTGCCACAGCTCCGGTCGAGCTATCTGCTCCTCCAGCTCAGTCAGCTGAGCTTGCTTTACCTCCAGCCCCAGCTGATCAGTCGCCCGATTGATCGCCCGATCCAGCTGAGATAGTCGTTTAGCGAGCTCGTCCTGCATATTCCTTAGTCACATTGATTAAATAGTTGACAGGCGATCGCCTGGTTGATCACGTCTTGGACATCTCGGGGGTCGGTCTGGTCGGCAATCTTGACGATCTCGTCGATATCGTCAGTCAGGGTGTAGAGGTCTCGGGCTTTATTGATCATGCCATAATCAGCCGCCTTGACATGCGCCATCTCGTTCATCTCATCTTCCATGCCGGTCTCGATCAAGTGCCATTCGCTCATGATGCCGCTGAACCATTCGTCCAGCCCACCCCAGAACTCACTGCCGAATAAGATGACCGGTGAAATCGGCATCTTGCCGGCGTGGATTAGCTCCAGCACCTCGGTGAACTCGTCCATGGTACCAAAGCCGCCCGGGAAGAAGACAAACATCTTTGAGCTATAGGTCAACATCACCTTACGGGCAAAAAAATAGTGAAACTCCATCGAGTCGGTCGTCCAAGGGTTAAGATCTTGCTCGGTCGCCAGCTTAATATTCAGCCCGATCGACTGACCGTGGTTCTCAAATGCTCCTCGGTTAGCCGCCTCCATAACGCCGGGGCCGCCACCGGTCGTCACCGTGTGACCATGCTGAGCCAGCTTAGCCCCCAGCTCGTAGGCTGCTTGATAATATTTGTGCCGATTATGAAAGCGAGCCGAACCAAAGATGGTGACACCCTGCGGATAAGTACGGATCATCTCCAGACCACGCACCAGGTCTTTGGTATAGCGGGCGAAGCGCCGGTCGTCCGAAGGCGGCATCTGCTCGTTAGCCAGAATCTCCTCCCATGGACGCTCCTGGATGGCAGTCCGAGCAATCGCTCTCGACCGAGCCAACTTTTTGATACGTTTACTATTTCTTTTCTTGATTACCATATCTCCATTCTAACACAGGCCGATGGTCAGGCTGGTAATTTTCAGCTAATCTTCCGAGTAATCTACAATTTGTCAACCGCCTTGATGAATTGTTCGCCCCGGTCGGCGTATGATTTGAACATGTCGAAGCTGGCGGCCGCCGGTGACAAGATCACTACATCGCCCGGGCGAGCCAGGTCGTAGGCAGTCCGGACGATCTCCGCCATATCAGTCGTCGGTAGCATGACTACCGGCCTACTGGTCTCATCCATGATCTGCTCAGCCACCTTGGCTCGGTTAGCACCAATAGCCAGGACCGCCCGCATATCGCTCTGATCGATCACTTTGCCCAGCCCATGATAGTCAGCTCCTTTATCTGAGCCACCAACGATCAGCACTTTAGGCTGAGTAAACGACCGGATAGCGGCAATCGCTGAGCCGGGCGTCGTAGCGATACTGTCGTCATAGAACTTCACCTCGTCCACCTCATTCACGAGCTTCAGCCGGTGCGGCAACCCCTCGAAAGCACCCAGCCCCTTAGCGATAGCCTCGCTATCGTGATCAGTTATCTCCCAGGTCGCCGATATGGCAGCACAGGCATTGAGTAGATTGTGCCGACCGGGCAGCTGTAGCTGGCTGACCGGACAAAGCTTGGTCTCACCCATATATAGATATTGCTCGTCGAAATGAGCTCCTTTACGATAGGGATAGGGCAAATCATCCGCCTGAGTACTGGCCACGATATGCCCGATCAGCTCAGCCGATTCGCTGTCCGACTGATTATAGACTGCCGTATCGCCATCGTGCTGATAGTCCAGGATGTGCAGCTTCGCCTGAATATAATCTCGGTAATCTCGGTGAACGTTCAGATGATCCGGCTCAATCATGGTCACCACGGCAATGGTCGGCGACTGAGTGCAGTCCCATAGCTGAAAGGATGACAGCTCATAGACGACGATATCGTCCTCTCCGACCGAGGGCAAGACATCCAGCGCCGGCACACCGATATTGCCGAGTAAGTGGACATGGCGCTCAGGCCGGTCAGCCAAATGTTGACGCAAGATCGAAGCGATCAGACTGCAGGTAGTTCCTTTACCCTTCGAGCCGGTCACCCCGATGATCGGAGCAGGGCTCTGGCGCAGGAACTCTCTCGTCGCCGACCAGTGATGGTCAGCCTGCTTAATCCGATCCGGCGCAACCGACGGGCTACGCAAGACCAGGTCGAACCCTTTGACCTGAGCAAAGGCTCTGCCACCTAAGACCAACTGTGCCCCTTCGGGCGTATCATCCAGCTGAGCCCGCTCGTCAAAGATGACTATCTCCGCCTCAGGATATTTCGCCCGATAATACCGATAATTAGAGCGCCCCTCGACACCATACCCCACAATCGCAATCTTCATAGGTCTATTGTAGCATTGCTAAGCTAAAATAATTTGGCAAAACGATCATATAGCTGATCCGCCATAGTCTTGTCGGTCGAGCCGTATAGCCCCAGTGTCCAGCAATTGTGTCGAATGATATCCCGCGCCGTCTCAATGATCTGCCCAGGAGAAATAGCGTTAATTCGAGCCGGTACCGCCGAGAAGTCGTCGATGACTCCGTCAAAGAAGTAGCGATCTGCCAGCCAACCGGCAATCTGCCCCACCGTCTGGGTGCCCATCTGATAGCGTCCCATCGCATAGGACTTAGCTTCAGCCAGCTCCGTTTCGTCGACTAAGCCATCTTTCACTCGTTGCATCTCGTTAGTCACTAAGTCAACCACCGCCGGCAGGTTGCTGACACTCACTTGCGCCCCAAAATCCCACGACGAGTTATGCTCGAAAGTACTGAGCTGTGACCACATATAGTACAGCAAGCCGCGCCGTCGAGCTTCACCCTGAACGCGTGAGTGCAAGGTGCCATTTAGGATATGGTTCAGGAGCGACATTGCCTCGTTCTCGGCATCAGACAATTTACGGGGTACGACCAGCGAGATAGCTAACCCGATCCCCGGCACATCTTTACGCCGAATAGCGAAAGCAGGAGCGGAGTGCATCTCGTCGACGGCGATCGGCAGACGGTCACCCGCACCAAGCTCGAAGGAGTTGAGGATTTCCCTCAGCTGACCGATCCTACCTACGAAATTACCCGCCACCACGAAACGCAAGTTGCCCGCCGTATGAGTTCGCCGCCAATGCTCCCGGATATCTTCGGCAGTGATATTGGGGATAGAGTCCAGCCCCTCTTGAAAAGTCTTCGTATCATCACCCATCGCTTGTACCACTCGTGGCCATAGCACCCGATCAGCCTGCGACAAATAACCAATCAACTCACTCCGTACCGCTCCAACCTCCGAGGCAAAGTCGTCTTGATTAAAATGAGGCTGACAAATAGCGTACTTCTGTAGCCCCAGCACCCGACTCCACTCGAAGTCGGCACAGGTTGCCTCATAGACCATCGAGACATCATCAGTGTAGGCATTATAGATCGCCCCGTTCTTAGTAAATGTAGCATCGTACTCATGCGCCGTAGCGAAGCCATCGCTCGCCCCGAAAGCCATATGCTCCATGATATGCGCCGTCTGCGACTTGTGCTGATAATCCAGCACATAGCGATTCCCGGCTCGGAACTGAAACTGACTCGCCATGACCGGGGCGCCCGGCACATTGACGATTAGTCCCCTACCACCACTCTTTAGCTGATATTCACTGACCTCATGCTGCATAACTTATTTGTTCACCTAGAAGAGCTGCTTCAGCTTCGCTCGTAGCTGATTTGCCATTTTATTGTCCGTTGCCCCATATAGCCCAATCGTCCAGATGTTAGCATCAAAGAACTGCCGAACCAGCTCTACCATCTGCTCCCTAGTTACACCGTTAATTTTATCCGGCTCGTCGTTATAATCTTTGATCAGACCATCATACAGCCAGCGACCGGATAAGTATCTGGCCAGTTGTCCCGTCGTCTGGATGCCCATTCGGTAGCGCCCCAGGGCGTAAGATTTGGCGTCGGCTAACTCCTGCTCGGTAATGTCGCCCCGCTTGACCTTATCCAGCTCTCTGACAGCCAGGTCAAAGAAAGCCGGCAGCTGCTCAGCATTAGCCCGACCGTCCAGGTACCACTCGGTATTATACTTACTACTGCTACAGCCGACCGTGCAACCGTACAGTAGTCCCTTGTCCCGAGCTTGCCCGTAGATCCGAGAGCTCATCGTCCCGCTCAGGATGTGCTCAAGTGCCGACATAGCCTCGCACTCCTCATCGGTCAGCTCTCGATTCTGCTCCATACAAAAAGTAAAAGAGATGGCAGGCACGTCTTTACGTTTGATCACGGTGGGTTTGGCGGCATGAAGCACATCGCAAGGTAGCTCTTGCCACTCGCCACCCGTCGGCAGATCAAACTTCTCCAGCTCAGCATGGAGCCGGTCGAGACTATTCGTGAAGTCACCTGCTACGATAAAGTGCATATTCTCAGCCCGGTGAGTCAGGCGGTAATGCTCCTTGATATCTTTAAGCGAGATGTTATCCAGCGACTCGATGTGCTCGGGGTAAGTCTTTTGCTTGTCACCCAGCGTCTGCGCCACCTTGGGGCTAAGCATTCGCCAGGGCTGCGATAGACGACTAGTCAGCTCACTCCTAACGGTGCTCATCTCCGCCTTGAAGGACTGCTCAGTAAAGTAGGGATGGCAGATCTCATAGCGCATCAGCTCCATGATTCGCTGCCACTCAAAGTCGGCACAGTAGGCATCGTAGCCTATATAGTAGGAACCGGTGCCGGCATTGCTGCTCGCCCCGTTCTTGGTGACGGCCAGCTCCTTCTTGATCGGATCACGGTATTTGTCATTGACTCGACACATCATATGCTCCAGCACATGCGCCACTTGTATCTTGTGATCAAAGTCGTCCACATAGCGATAGCCCGCTCGGAATTCAAAATCCATCGAGACGACCGGAGCATCAGCCACGCTGATGATCAGCCCCTTGCTACCTCGCTCGGTAGTATACTCGGATACGTCGTATTTCATAGCTTAACATCAGGATAAATCTTGCGAGTAACTCGGTCAATCTCGTGGCGCATGGTCGGGAAAGGTACACCCTCACGGGCCGTCACCCCCTCAAAAACCCAGAAAACTCTCTCAGCGTAGCCCCAACCGCAAGCCGGTGGCATGCCGTACTCCAGCATCTCGACGAAATCGATATCCATCATCATCGCCTCATCGTCGCCGGCGTCACGCATCTGTTGTTGCTCCTGGAATCGACTTAGCTGATCTAGCGGGTCATTCAGCTCGGAGTAGCCGTTGCCCAGCTCGGATCCGGCAATGATCGGCTGAAAGCGCTGCACACTCCGACCGTCAGGGTTAGCCTTGCTGAGCGGCGAGATGAACTTGGGCGTATTGACCAGCCAGACCGGCCCGGCGACTGTCTTTCGGACTTTCTTCCATAGCTTGTCTATACCGCGAGAGATATTGTCCGCCTTGCCCACCTCCAGTTGGTTCTCCTTAAGCTTGAGCTTCACTTCATCCAAGTTGGTATGATAAACATCCAGGTCGTAGTGCTTCTTGATCACCCCGGCATAATCCCAGACCGGCCAATCTTGATCCAGATCGACATCGAAGTCGCCGATCTGAAACCGCATCTTACCAAAAGTCTGCCGGATCACGTAGCGATACATCTTCTCCATGAAACGCATGCCGTCCTGCCAATCCCAGTAAGCATGGTACCACTCCATCGCTATATGCTCCGGTAAGTGCTCGTCGTCAATCCCTTCATTACGAAAGCGCGGTCCGATGTCGTAGACCCGTTCATACCCTGCCCCTAGCAGTCGTTTTAGTGGTAGCTCATGACTTATTCTCAGGTACAGATCCTGATTCAGGGCATCCATATGAGTACGAAAAGCCGTCGCATCCGCTCCGCCGGTAGTATGCTCAAGCACCGGACCGTTAATCTCGATAAAGCCATGTTCGTTCAAGAAGTCCCTGGTCGCCTGCCAAAACTTTGACCGACGGATAAAGCGCTGACGCACCCCGGGATTGACATTCATGTCGATGTAGCGTCGGCGCAGACGCTCTTCCTTATTTGTGAAGCCTTGTCGCTCAGGCATGGGACGCAGAGACTTGACTAATAAGCGGAGCCGGGTGGTCGCCAGCGACACTTCGCCCGTCTTCGTCTTGATCACCTTACCCGTTGCTTGGACGAAGTCACCCGTATCCAGCAGGTTAAGCTGCTTGATGCCAAGCTGTGACTGCTCGGGGGTCAGCTCCTCCAGCTGCCCCGCCTGGATGAATAGCTGCAAGCAACCGGTCATGTCGCTGATGACAATAAAAGCCAGCTTGCCGAATTTGCGCAGCCCGACGATCCGCCCCACCACCGTCTGAGTAGTATCCGCCAGCTCGTCAAACCGGGGCGCCACCTCACCGGCGCCAATCGTCCGCTCGGTATGAGCCGGATAAGGATCAACGCCGAGCCGGCGCAGAGCCTCCAGCTTTTTTAATCTCTCGTCACGAAAATCTGCTAAAGTCGCCATAACAGGGTACATTATAGCATGTAGATACTTAATACCTGCGCCATGACGCAGGTATTAAAATAATAATATTGTCCGTCGCATAGTGCATGATCCAACCGCTTAGTTGATTTCCGATCCTGTAGTAGCACCAAAGGACAGTGCTATTCGGTGCGAGTCCTCTGGCTACTCCTGTTCCTCCGCCTTCTAGTCTCTCCTCTCTTTATTTCACTTGCCTCTTCGCATAGACCTTTCTTCCATTTCCATTCTATATATCTACACACCCCGCCAAAACTCGCATGTTTCTCAGTAATTTGACGAAGCTTGTCATCACTCAGTCTCATAGTTTCGTATTCGGAGCTACAGGTGGAAACCCACCTATACAACATATTCCCCTTGCCGCCAAAACGACCTAGTCTCTTTGCAGTGAAGCGCCTGTAAGGATCCTCGACTCCGGCTTTATCGAAATACTGATCAATCTGATCAACCATCTCGTCTATCAGCTTTAGCTTTTGATCGTATTCGGTCACGTCATAATAGTCATCGGCAACTTCAGTGACATCGCTCCCACTCTCTGTGAGTTGGAGGATCTCCTTTATGGACTCGTCGCTATTAGGATTCTTTCTTAAGTGATACAGAGCAATCGCACCGACACAACCACCGTCTTTGAGTTCGTCATGCTCCGCAAAATATTGCTCAAGATCAGATAGACCATCACGAGGTAAATCATGCTGCGCTATTCGTGATATATCGTGCGGCCCTACATTACCACTATGACCGTCACGACCTACACCGAATAAATCATGAACGGTATCCAGCGTCTCAGCCAACCGGGCTTTGTCCGGGCTTTCCTCAATATCCAACCGCAATAATTCCTTCTGCAATAGCTCATCAGGCGACCAACCCGGATTTGCATATAGCTGTTTGACTAAATCATAAGCGTCATCAGCACGTTTTGTCGTTAATGCACGCTCCTGCTTAATGTCTCTTTTTGACCCATCACTGCCTCGCAGATATTTGTTAGACGCAGCTGAAGCACGCACTTCCATCATTTCCATCATTTCCGCCCGAACTTTATTGCCGGTTCGTTCGCCCAGCTCTTGCCAATCAGGATCATCAACAAGTCTCTCGACAGAAGGTTTATCGGAATTAGCTTCCTGCTCCTGAGACTTCATCAACGCCAACATCACCACGAATAAGACCACCGCATTAAGATCAGCTTTCTGCTCTTGCAACTCCATCGCCCTCTCTTCAGCCTCTTCCAATTCGATCCAATCTTCATCCTCTTCCAATTCGATCCAAGAGGTATTAGCCTTCTCTTCTTTCCGTGCCGTCTGTCCGACTTGCCCGGCCAAAGCAACCTCAGCGATAACTTGCTCTCTGGCTAATCCAGGAACTGCTTTGACCTCCGGTGTTTTGGTCGCACCTACCATCTCCCCTTCGTCCTTAGTCCTAATCGGTTCAATAGCTACTTTGGTCTCCGATTCCGACTGCTGTTCATCGTAATTATAACAAAGTGTTTCACCAGTTGGCTCAGCAGCTACTTTGGTCTCCGGCTTCAGCTGTTGCCTGTCATAGCTAAACATTTCGCCGACTGGCTCAGTAACCACCTCTTCAACCTTCGGATCCGACTGTCGCTTTTGATCAAGCCACCCGGATTCTTCGCCGACACCCCGGTCGTCATCAGGCTGATCTGTTTCTTCCGGATGCGCCAGCATCGACCAGTCATTGACATCTAGATTATAGAGAAAGCTATCATCAGGTAGCTGGTAGTCATGGCTGGGACGGTTCATATTATTCATGAGATCTTATCTGATAATCCTTTCTATAGCTGATAATCAACGATATTTAACTTGATTTATACATTAGCATAATATTGTGGTTATGTCAAGATTACTGTACTAACTCACTACATTCCTAGCCTAAGATAGCCTTGTATTTATGACAACTATATCGTACAGTAACAGTAGTAATCTAAGTGTGAAGGAGACAAAGCGCCGGAGGTCTAATATGGGAGCATACGATAGTTATCAGAGTAATAATATTATTGATCAGGATCTGCAAGATACCGAGCGCCTGCCTCAACTAACCGATACAGCCTGGCGATACCAAGACTATCCGGCCTACGCCACCGGTCCTCAGCAGTATAGCTATGGCGACTACGAACAAGCTGAAGCCGAGCCAAGCGCCCGAGACAAGCTGCTCCGCCGCATGGCCATTATCACCTCTACCCTAGCGATCATCTCCGCTGGGGCAGTCGTCGGTAAGAACTACCTAGCATCACATGGTGGCAGCATGGCTCAGCCCGCCACCACCGTCAGTGAGGATAGTGCGCCGGGCAATGCTGACGACAGTGCTAATAGCAGTGGCGAAATACCAGGTACACCCACGGTCAATAACGACGGTAGTGCCGGCAATAATCAAAGTATAAACCCACCGTCTCAGCCTGGCCCGAAGAACGTTCTACCGAGCTTCGAGACTCTGAAGCCGACCGATTACAAATGCTATCTCATCGACGACAAAGGCAATAAAGTCGAGAAGGTCTATCACTTTGACGACGATAAGTATCGCCAGCAAAGATATACCAACAGCGACTACACCGCCGACATCCAGCGCTCATCAGTCGACGACATTGTAAATATGTACCATGAATTCACCGGCAATAGTGGCAACCTGCAAGATGTGATGGAGTACGAATGGAATAGGAACGGCTCGGGGAGTTCTCCTATTATGACCGCCCTAGCTAATGCCGGATATTGTTACTCGGATCATCAAATCATAAGCAACCGCTCAATTTACGTAGTCTACAATTTTAATGAGGGTGTTTACAAAGATTCAATTAAGTTTGATAGCCAGGTTCCTCATAATACGGTAATCTTTATTACCTCAAACGGCACTATTGATTTAGATTTTCATCAACCCAGTGAGACTGACGGTCATAGGATTATACAAGTAGACAAGCCTTTCGTAATTGCTTTCCCAATGATCAATAGCGTAACTGCTCTTGTCGAGTCAGATGAGCTTCCTACAGTTAGCGAGGCTTATGCTGTGCTAAGGCCAATTATGAAGGCGTACGACAAAGAATTTCCCACTGAGTACAACGAAGAGCATGTCACACCAAGAGTATTTATGCCCTCTCAAGAAGATCTATAGCTTGTATCTTGTATTCTATTAATCTGAAGCAACACGATAGAATAAGCTAGTTTTTGTCGGGTTCCACAGACGTCTTGAGCCTGTATTTGTTTAGCTTAACGTCATAGAACAAGTTTAACATGCTACGACTATCCTTTCAAAGAGGAAGAGACTCAATGTCATAGAGAATAATCTATTATTTCAGATAGTCACCGACGTAGACGAACTCAACCCCGCTGCTATAGTCCTCTTTCTTCCACTCAAAAGTCTTTGACCAGGGCGAGCTAAGACCGTTCATAGAGTTATTAGCCCCTGACTCCAGCGTATGAATCGTTCCGGTCGTCGGATCAACGCTGGTTACCACCCCAGTGTGCCCTGCGTCGCCACTAGCATGCATGTGACCGGCAACCGAGCTAAAGATCGCCGGCGCCTTGGTCGGGTATGGTTCAGACTTTAAGTTCTTCCCCGGGTTGGCTGCTATCAACTGCTTCACCACCTGATTACCATTGCCGTGACCATATGTTAATGTGGTGTGTTCACTGATAAACCATGCGGTAACAGTCGTGCAGCCGTTGCTAGACGTCGAATATGCACCGTAATGACCATGAGTCTCATCAGCAAACTTCTTCTGCATCTCAGTTGCCTCAACATTACCCGAGCCATCTGACGATTTGCTGCCACTACCCACATCATCCACCTGCATCTCTTTGCAGGCGGCACCGGATTCACTATCCCCGTCATCCCCATGATAACAAGCGATGGAGACGACGCCATAATAGCCCATCACATAGAGCCGAACCGCCTTATAATCCGGCTGGGTAGCCTGTTGCTGACAGGTTCGCCAGTGAGAACTCTTCCCCTCATCCTCTTCGTCGGAAGTATCGGCATAGTTAAACTTAGTACCATCAGAATTATCGATCGGCTTAACCGAGTAGTCGCTCGTACTGACCTCTGACAGTAAGCACTCCCTGGCATACTTAATATATGGGTTCTCTTCACCCGGTGGTGGTGGTATCTGAAAGAGCCCGATCGCTTTATCAGCATTCTTAAACAAGCCCTGCGAATCGTCGTTGATAATCTCGTTCATCTCACTCAGACTGCGACCGTACATCGGTACGCCGTAATCGTAGGCACTAGCAGCATAGGCGTTATTACCTAACAGCTGATTGCTAGCTGTCGCCATGATAGTCGGCGCCGACACTATAGTCTTCAGAGCGTTGCCCATCGCCAGCCAAATGTCTTGCTTGCCCATATTTAGATTAGCTGCATAAGCTATCTGGTTAAGCGACGAACTATAGTCATACGGGTCAAATAGCCGAGCTAGTAATGGCTTTTGACTGTGTCTCCAAGCCAGATAACGCCGGTTCTCCAAGTTTAGTTCAACCGCCTCCTTGTCGCTCAGCTTGCGACCACCGGTCATCATCGCTTGGTCATTGGCTAGATATCGAGCGCCAAACATAGCGTTAGAACCGTGCTCAGCCGGCGTAGCAATGTCAGTCGTCAAGGGCTGTCCTACTAGCCAGTTCGCCATCACCGTGAGTACCTGCCAGAACTCATCGTTACTAGCAAATAGGTTGGCTATCAATGCCTCAAATTGCTTCTTCACTAGACCAACGATGAAGTCTATGATGGCTTCTGTAATATTTTTTAGCGGTCCACTAAACAAAATATCTATTATTCCGCACACTACGTCTACCATGTCTTTATACTGAGTATAAAGGCTATTAAGCATACCATTCATCCGACCCGGCAGGAAATTAAAGCCCGGCTTGCCGACCGTTCTGAGAATCCCCTGCATACCGGAATTATCATTTAGCCTATCGCTACCGGCTATACCCATGTTCTTAGCTATAGCAGGGCTGGATGCATAGCTGCTGTGCACCATTTTGCCGGTTGCCTCGCCGTCGCTATTGATCTCGGGGATGTCATCCTCCAGCATTGACTTAGTAGCGAGCTCCAGTGTCTTCATGTTCATGTCCTTGGACAGTGACATCATCTGTGAGGCATAACCCAGATATAGTCCCGCTTCCTTCTCAGCCGGTACAACGATGTTGGAATATTTGAACTCCCCGAGTCTGTTATATATCTTGCTGATCATACAGACGAAGCCGGCCATGAAGATGATGATAGTGAGACCAGTCGTCTTAAAGCCGTTCATTTTCATGGCGGAATTAATGAACGTCTCAAACTGCTTTAGTTTGTCTACGATGCTATTTACCCGAGACCGAGTGTACTCCGGGCTCTTGTCAGCCACTTCCTGGCGCTCTTGCTTGAGCTGATTGATCACCTTAGCTATGCCGCCGGCATCACCGCCACCACCTGCACCGGCGATCTCACTGAGATAACTACCATTTGCGGGAATATTGCTGAATTGATCCTTCGTCCAGTCTTGAAACTTCTTATAGAGCTCGCTCTTCGAGCCCTGCACTGGGTGAAGCCACCTGGTATAGCTCTCTCTCTTCATGGCCGCTCTGGTATTAAGCCAGCCGGTCAACTGCCATTTACCCAAGTTGTCCATACCGCTGATCGCCCGCCTCGTCTCCGAGTAAGATAGCCTCCTCGACAAATGCACTTTTCCGTCTCGGATGGTTACCTTGTCCGGACTAACCCCCAGCCGGGCAGCTACCTCACCCTTCATTGAATCGCCCGACTTCTTGAGTAACTCAGAGCTCATGCCGAAAGCTCTGGCCGGGTCAATAGTCATGCCATTACCATCGTCATCGTAGACCAGGCCGTTCTTCTCAAAGTTCTCTTTCATCTTCTTGGCATACTTCAGGCTGAGCACACCCATTCTCGACTTCTTTACCCTGTCCGACATCACATCGCTCGTTGAGGCACCGGCAGCCGTCGCCCCAACAGCACCCACCGACTCGGTTTTGCTGCCGGAGTTGGACTTGGTAGATGATGCCACCCGACTATCAGCCCCCGCCCCTCCGGCCGTCTTAGTCTTATCGCCGGCATCACCAAGATCAACACCGGTAGCGTTAGCTCCCTGACCTACCAAACCGGCAGCTTTCACCATAGCGACGTTATCTTGACCAAGTATCCACTCTAGACCATATTCACGTAAGAAAGCTGCCGCTTGGATCATCCGCCCCAGCCCACCGGCCAAATAAAAGCTGATCACCAGGAAGGCTAGTACGATTAGCATCGCTATCCCCGCCACAGCTTTCGTCCCCATACCTGCAAAGCCGGCCGAGACCCCCTTCTTGCCGCCGAGACCGTTCGACTTTGATTTGTCCTTAGAGCCATCCATGCTGCCATCAAACTTGCTCGAGTCGATCGAGGCATCACGCTCCTGACCACCTAGGTCTCGCTTTGACTGGTCTCCACCGGAGCCGCCGGGGGCGTTAGAACCTTTGCCTTGTTGATCTTTCTCTTTATCTTGACCGTCGTTACCGGTACGGTCTTTACTAAGATTGTCGAAGTAATCCGACCCCGGCGAATAATCAGAGTAGCCGGAATAGTCGGGTGCCCCACCGGACTCTCCGGAGGGCTGTGGAGCGTCTTGAGAGTAGCTAACCTGAGGATAACTGCTCATGTAGTCATCGTCATCCACTTCGGTCGAAGCGCTACTACCGGTCAAGCTCCCGGCCTGGTACCTACCACCATAGTGAGGTACGGTGCCACTACGAGGGTTATTAGCGGCAGACTGCTCCAGCTCCCCTAGGTTGCTTCTGCGGTTGTCTGTCGCCATCTACTTTTGCCTACCCCTCTTTAGTTGTTCATTAAGCTAATTTACTTTTACTATAGTATAGACCTTCTCACCGCTGGGTGAAGAAAAGACTACCTCGTCACCAACCTTCTTGCCCATCAGAGCTGAGCCTAGCGGTGACTCAAAGCTGATCTTGTTCTGAGTCGGATCAGCCTCGACAGCCCCCACTACGTTGAATGTTGACTCCTTACCGTTTAATGATACCACAACCAAATCGCCAATGCTAACCGTGCCATCGCCGTCAGCGGCAATAATCTGTGCTCCCTCCAGAATCTCCTCAATCTCAGCAATCCGAGCCTCCGATTGACTTTGCCTCTCTTTAGCTACAGAATATTCGGCGTTCTCTGATAAGTCGCCCAGCTCTCTAGCTGTAGCGATAGCCTCCGCCACCTCACCCCGAGCGTCTATCAGCTCCTTCAGCTCTTTCTCTAGATCCGCCTTACCCTGTTTAGTAATATGAAATACCTTCTTCATCTTTCCTCCTTCAAATAAGTCCTGACTAACCACAATCCGAAGACTTAAGCTAGTTCAGCTATTGTACCACACCGCCGGCAGCAGTCTAGACGTCCTTGTGGATAAGTTTCTCCATTAGCTGATCGACACTCAGCTCGACTGCTTTCTGTTCGGTGCGCCCTTTATACTCCAGCTTGTTGCCCGCTACCGTCTGTGGACTCACCACTACTCGGTGTGGCATACCCATCAAGTCTCCGTCGGCAAATTTATCGCCCGGTCTGGCATCTCGATCATCCCAAAGCACTTCTACACCACTAGTCGTCAAACGATCGTAGACGCTTCGGGTCATCTCCCGTACCTCGACCGAATCACCAATGTTGATCAGATAAAGAGAAAACGGTGCGATATTCTCCGGCCAGACTAGCCCCTGCTGATCAGAAAACAGCTCAGCAATTACGCCCATCACCCGACTGATGCCAATGCCATATGAACCGTAGTAAAATGGCTTGTTCTTATTGTCTTTATCCGTGAAGGTGATCCCCATCTGATCTGCTTTCTCTGTACCGAAGTTAAATATGTTACCGACTTCAGCACTGCGGAGCTTCTCCAGCTTTGTCTTATCCAGCCCCATATCAGCTACAGCATCGTCCAGCACTTCCTCGTTAACGGCTATATTGCGCTCCCGATCCAAGTAGAGCCAATCTTCCCCCGCCTCACATATAGTCTGGAACTCGTGGCTGAACTTAGTGAACGCTCCACCACTGGCAAAGGTCACATAGGTTAGCTGACCAATCCCCAGCCGGTCGTAGATCCGCTTGTAAGCCTCAATCACCTGGTCGTAAAATCGAGCCAGATCCTCCTTGGTAGCATGGATACTATAGAGATCCTTCATCAGGAACTCCCGACCTCGCATGATACCAGACTTAGCCCTCAGCTCGTTACGCAACTTAGTCTGAAACTGGTAGACTGCCACCGGCAAATCCTTGTAGCTGTGAACATGCTCTCTCAGCATGTTCATAATCGGCTCTTCGTGCGACCAAGCCAGCCCCACCTCCTCGTCGCCCGCTTGCAATTTAGTCTTAAACCAGATATCGACCAGCTGATCATCCCAGCGACCCGTTGTCTGCCAGACGGCCTTGGGCTGTAGATTGGTCATCAGTAGCTCTTGCCCACCGACCGCATTCATCTCCTCTCGAACGATCTGCTTGATCTTTTCCATCACACGGAGACCTAGCGGTAGATAGGCATACACCCCCGCCATTTCCTTATGGACATAGCCTGCTCTGATCAATAGCTTAGCGTTAAGCGACGCCTCGTCGGCAGGCACGGTCTTGGTTGTTTTGGTAAAAAGCTCCGATCGTTTCATGGCATCATTTTAGCACACCGAGAGCTGGCTCTTACTTATGAAAGACTTTGACTAGATCTACTATCGTAATCAAGATGATTAGCCCAAACAAGAATGCCATTCCCCGACCGACGATCTTCTCTTCTCGCTCTTTGGTCAGCTTCCGGTGACGAGCCCGATACCATAGCGTCAAGTACAGCCTACCACCGTCCAGTCCCGGGATCGGCAGTAGGTTCATCACCGCCAGCGACACCGAGATGACGCCTGATATATATAGTAGTGTTATCGGACCTGCCACCATAGCACTGGGGAAAATCTGCCCCAAGATGCCGACCGGCCCGGACACGCCATCAGAAACACTAGCCAGCTCGGCCTGCGCTGCCGGAGAATTAACGACCAGCCCCCACAGCCCCTGAAATAGATTGCCGATCAAACCAATCAGACCGCTTAGGGTCATCCGGAAGAATTGCCCCGCCGTAATCACTCCTACTATCGGGGCGCTCCAAGTCGCTCGCACTGTACCGGCGTGAAGCTGAGTCGTCTGGATGCCTAGCCGACCCCGCCCGGAGTTATCTTGGTCGCCAATCTTAGCTCTGACCGTCCGCTTCTTACCATCCCTGATCACAACTATATCAGCCTGGCGCCCGGCGTTCTGTTTAGTTAATAGTGGCACTTCTGACGATAACCCGACCGACTTTCCCGCCACTGACACTAGTTGGTCGCCTTTTTTAAGCCCAGCCCGCTCGGCCGACGAGTTCTTGACTACCGAGTAGATGCCAACCACCCCTCGCTCACCGTGATCATCGGAAGCAATAGCAAATTGCCCCGGCATGATGCGAGGTATGCCAAATAGTGCCAGAATGGTGAATAGCAAGCAGGCTAATAAAAAGTTCATCGTCACGCCGGCCAGTAAGATCTCGGCTTTCGCCCGGAGCGAAGCCGCCCCATAGGTGCCTTTACCCGTGGCGTCGTCGTTCTCGCCCTTCATCTTACAGAAGCCACCCAGAGGCAGCCAGTTAAGTGTTACCAGAGTGCCTTTGACCTTGCCGAACTCCTTTGCCCTGGGTGGGAAGCCAATGCCGAATTCCTCGACGTCCACACCGTTGCGCTTAGCCACAACGGCGTGACCCAGCTCATGCACTATCACCAAGACGGTCAAGATCACCAAGCCCACGATCACACCCAGCACTATTTGCCACCATGCTAGTATCATTTATCCTACCCCTTTCGTCATCCGATATTTGCTTGATATTATTCTACCCCTATTTCTCACCGACGACCAGTCAAATTACCTTTACTCTCCATAACTTACTTGCCGAACCGACGGTTGCGCTGAGAATATTCATCTATGATATCGTCGATATCTTGCTCAGTCATATCAGGCCAGTTCTTGTCGATAAACATCAGCTCACTATATGCCGCCCGCCACAGCATGAAGCCCGACAGACGTTGCTCGCCGCTCGTCCGCACCATCAAGTCTAAATCGGGTAGCTCGGGATGATACATATACCCGGCGAAGCGTTCTTCGCTCATCTCAGCCAAGTTAGCCTTACCCGCTCTGACATCAGCCGCTAAATGTCTAGCGGCATCGATTATCTCAGCCCTACCACCATAATTAAAATGAAGCGCCAGCACCGTCTGACTATTGCCCGCCGATTGCTTCTCTGCTTCATCCATAGCACGCAGGATATCCCGGCTAACTCGGTCTCGTCGTCCTAAGAAGATAATCCGAAAGCCATCTCCGATCATCTGCTTCATATCGTGGCGAAAGGCGTGGAGAAAGATCTTCATCAGGTAGCTCACCTCACTCTCGCTACGTTGCCAGTTCTCAGTCGAAAAGATAAAGGCGCTGAGGTAGGGGATCCGGCGAGCCTGAGCATAGTAAGCTACTTGCTTTAAGACTTCAAAACCGTGTTTATGACCTTCGTAGGTAGTTAGCCCCCGCTCTTTTGCCCAACGTCGATTACCGTCAACGATCAAGCCAAGATGGTTAGGTATAATTCGCTCCGCCTGCTCCATCAGCTACGTCTCTCTATCCTATTTAGCATCCCGGCATCCGCTAGGACTAGATAGTCATGATCTCGGTCTCTTTATCCTTGGCAATCTTAGCAATCTGCTCGTTAGCCTGACTTGCCGAGTCGTCAATGCCGGCCTGGATGCGCTTCTCGTCATCCTCGGAAATGTGCTTACCCGCCTTAGCCACCTTGATCGCTTTGCGAGCCTCATCACGCACTGACCGCACGACGATCTTAGCCTCCTCAACTTTGTTATTGAGACTTTTGACGATCTCTCGCCGTCGCTCCTCGGTCAAAGGTGGGATCGGCACCCGCACATTGTGGCCATCGTCGCTCGGATTAAAGCCTAGATCAGGCGTCGAGCTGATAGCACCAGCAATCGCTCGCAAGTTAGCTTGGTCAAACGGCGTGACTAAGATCTGCGTCGCCTCCGGCGCTGTAATATTTGCCACCTGGTTAAGAGGCATCTTAGTACCGTAGACCTCGACCTGTACGCCACTAAGCATATCAGGGTGAGCCCTACCGGTGCGAACCTTCTTAATTTCCTCGGCGAAGTGAGCCACTGCTGACTCAAACTTCTGGTCGTAAATACTTGTATCCATGTACTGCTATTCTAGCACGACCGGTTAGTCTTCGCTAACACCGAGCTCCAGCCTGGCAAAGCGACGAACCACGATATTTTCACCTAGCTTCGCCATTTCTTCCTTGACCAGTGTACCGATCGTCTTACTATCATCTTTCCAGTAGGTTTGATCAAGCAAGACTAGTTCAGAAAAATATTTGTTCAACTGACCGTCGATGATTTTATCTAAGATCTCAGCCGGCTTATTAGCGTTCTTCGGATCGGCTTTAGCCGAAGCAACCAGCTCTTCCCGTTTACGAGTTCGCTCCGCCTCGGGTATGTCATCCTGCGACACCCATTTCGGTCGCATGGCAGCGATCTGCATCGCCAGCTCGTGAGCTAGGCTCTTGAAGTTGTCGGTGCGAGCCACAAAGTCGGTCTCACAATTAAGCTCGACTATCACTCCGATTCGATTGCCATGTACATAAGACTCGATCAGCCCCTCTCGAGCTTCTCGTTCACCTCGCTTCTCAGCTTTCGTCAGACCTTTCTTACGCATCGCCTCAAGCGCCCTGTCGAAGTCTCCTCCGGCCTCCACCAAAGCCTTCTTGGCGTCAGTTAGCCCCACGCCGGTCAGTTCTTTCAGTTTCTTGATCTCATCCAGACTTACACTCATTGTCTTCTCCCCAGCTTTACACTTACTAATTCTATCTACTTTTCGTTAGACTCTTTATCTTTGGCTTCTTCAGCTCGACGCTCTTCGGCTCGCTTAGCCGCCACGCTACTACCGTCTTTAACCGCCTCGGCCAACTGACTTACGATCAAGCGCAACCCGGCTAGAGCATCATCATTAGCCGGAATGACGTAGTCGATACCGGTTGGGTTAGCATTAGAGTCACAGACTGCCACCACCGGCATGCGCAACTTCTGCGCCTCGGTAATAGCGTTGCGATCTGTCACAGCGTCCAGCACCACCATTGCTCCCGGTTTACCTCGCATCTCTTTGATACCACCATAGCGAGTATTCAGTGTATCAATCTCCTCCTGGATACGCTGCACTTCCAGCTTAGAATAACGATTAGCCAGCTCGCCACTCGCCATTCTCTTCTCTAGTAGCTTCAGCTTCTTGATCTGTGACACGATGGTGTGCTGGTTGGTCAGCATGCCGCCCAGCCATCGCTCAGTTACATATGGCATACCGACCGACTCGGCAGCCGACTTCACGATCTCTTTAGTCTGCTTCCTAGTACCGACGAATAAGACCTGACGACCCCGCCCGGCCACCTCTTTTAGAAAGTCACTCGCCCGATCAAGCTGCACCACCGTCTGATCCAAGTTGATAATGTGGATACCGTCCTTTTTGCCATAGATATACTTAGCCATCTTCGGGTTCCATCGTGAAGTCTGATGCCCGAAGTGCACTCCCGCCTCAAATAGTTGCTTGATGTCAGCTGACATATTATTATTCTTAACTCCTTTCCTCACCACTATCTGCCCCGAGATACCAGGAGCTACGCAGATAGCTGCTTCGTTAATTAGTATTACAGTGACAATGATAACACATTTAGTCTACTGATGATACTGTTTGTACTAACTCACTACATTCTGGACTTTCGAGTTCCGCTGACTGTATTGTAGCAGAAACTCAGTTGGTGTCATGAAGCCCAGACTCATGTGCGGACGTTCATTGTTGTAGAAGTCCAGGTAGGACTCAATGGTTCGGTTGGCTTCCTGTTTATCTTCCACTAGGTTAATCAGGAAGTCTTCATCCCGAAAGATAGCCTCTTGTATAGTTCGGTTAAATCTTTCCACCTTGCCGTTATAGATAGGCTTCTTGACGTAGTTAAAGCAGTGCTTAATTCCTAATCTCTCAGCAGTTTGATGAAACTTAGCTGCATACTCGCTACCATTGTCTGTCTGGATAGCCTTAATCCTGAAACCCAATCTGGTGTCTAACTCTCTTAAGAAGTTAGCCGTAGATAAGCTACTCTTATTAGCGAGTACGGCGCTGGTAGCTTTGCCACTAATATAGTCAACGGCATTAATAACGTAATAGTGACGTCCCAGATGATGTCCTTCAACACCATCAACCTGAACCAAGTCACCCGGCTGTTTGATCTTATACGGCAAGGCTCCACGTCTGAGCTTAGCCGTTCTACGACGAGGGACTTCATATAGCCTGCCGGTTCTACCATTGAGGGATAACTTGATCTTGCTAGGTAGCTTACCGGACTGTCTTAGCTTACATAGAATGCGTCCAACGGTTGAGATACTAACCAGCTTATCCAGCCAACCCTTAGCCTCCAGGCGGCGTCTGAGCATGTAGTACAGCGGCTGGCGACCTAACTCCGGGTGTTTAGTGGCTAACCTGACCAGCAACTTAACCATCTCTTTATCCCAATTAGACTGACGACAACGTTTTGGTCTAGTGCTCTTAGGGTCTAAAGCTTTAAGGCCGGCTCGTCCCATTCGGTCACGCTTTCTGGAGCTATCCAGCTTATTGCGCCAACTATACAGGGTGGAACGACTGACTCCGGCATGATCTATGGCCGAGCTGAGTCCGTGCTTACGCCAGAACTCCAGAGCCTCAATCCGCCGATTGACCTCGTCAGGGTTATTTAAGCTGGATGTATGTTTGTTGCTATACTCCAGGTTCTTAATGGTACTGGCGAGACTATGCCAGTTCATATATACTGCCAATGTAGTAGATCTCC
>ERZ772977.255-NODE-255-length-41783-cov-8.244296_pt1 | contig 41783 bp, 25 predicted proteins | sample MGYA00511131_ERZ772977 | MGnify/ENA primary metagenome ERZ772977 (study PRJEB29015, sample SAMEA2737935) | human oral metagenome | biome: human oral; feature: human-associated habitat; material: dental | place: China | collected 2151 ...
TACCACTACGGGAAGGCGCTTTTTTCTTCACGGGAATGACACTTTTTCCTCTGCGGAATCAGAGGAATACTCGCGATAAGGCGAAGGGCTTGTGTATCACTTCGGAGAGGTATGTCGGAGTGTGATGCGTAGGCCTCGTTATGCGCCCGCCTTGGTAGTCCTGATAGTCCTCGAACTTATGTATCTTTGTGCGACAAAATGACAGACGGAAGATGAACGTAGATATTCAGCAGATCAAGCACCGCTTCGGTATCATCGGCACAAGCCCTCTACTCGACCACGCTATCCGCACGGCCGTGCAGGTGGCGCCCACCGATATGTCGGTGCTGGTCATCGGGGAGAGCGGTGTCGGGAAGGAGAGCTTCCCGAAGATCATCCATCAGAATAGTATCCGCAAGCACGGCCCTTATATCGCTGTGAACTGTGGGGCTATCCCTGAGGGGACCATCGACTCCGAGCTCTTCGGTCACCTGAAGGGCTCGTTCACGGGCGCTATCACCGACCGCAAGGGATACTTCCAAGAAGCCTCGGGCGGTACGATCTTCCTTGACGAAGTAGGGGAACTTCCCCTCTCGACGCAGGCCCGTCTCCTGCGTGTCCTCGAGACGGGGGAATTCATCCCCGTCGGGGCAAGCCAATCCCAGAAGACCGATGTGCGCATCGTCGCTGCGACGAATGTGAACCTGCAGGAGGCTGTCGAGCGTGGTCGCTTCCGCGAAGACCTCCTCTTCCGTCTCAATACTGTACCCATCGAGGTGCCTCCCTTGCGTAGCCGTGTGCAGGATATTCCCCTGCTCTTCCGTCTCTTCGCTTCGATGAGCGCCGAGCGCTACCACATGCCTCCCCTGCGTCTGACGCCCGAGGCCGCTAAGCTCCTCGAGAGCTATCGCTGGCCAGGGAATATCCGTGAGCTGCGCAACTTCACCGACCGCATCAGCGTCCTCGAGGAGGAGCGCACCGTGACGGCAGAGACCGTCTCGCGCTACCTGCCACGGGATCTGGGCGTAGACTATCATCCAGCTCTTCGCCAGCAGGCTGTGCTCGGTGAGGACGCTACGTCCTTCGCCAACGAGCGTGAGATCCTCTATCAGGTGCTCTTCGATATGAAGAAGGATATGGCGGAGATGAAGAATCTTATCGCCGGGATTATGCGTGGTGAGGTGCCGGTCGCTCAGCCCAAGGCTCACGGCGACTACACTCCTACTGAGGTACATACTCCCAGCGCACACCCCACGACGCTCGCTGGCCGTGATGACTACCGCAACGTCCTCTCGAGTCCCTCGGGCTACGCTCCCGTGGAGGATGTCGTCGAGATCCCTGCTACCCCGCACGCTACGGGCCATCATGCTGAGGTCTCAGACTTCGAGGAGCAGCCCCTCTCGCTCGAGGAGGCAGAGCGTAGCCTGATACAGGCCGCACTCATTCGCCACGATGGTCGTCGCCGTCGTGCTGCCCAGGATCTCAAGATCTCCGAGCGTACCCTCTACCGCAAAATCAAGGAATATGGACTGGAAGAATAAGCTCCACCGCCGTGCCTTCGCCCTCATCGGGGCGCTTGTCCTCGTCATCGCAGGCTGCAGCATCCGCTACAGCCCCAATGGTGGTGCGCTCGACTACACCCAGCTCAAGACCATCACCATCGGTGAGGTCATCAATAAGGCGCCCATCGTCAACCCTATCCTCGCCTCCAGCTTCACCGAGAAGATCAAGGACTACTACGAGAGCCGTACGCGCCTCTCCCTCGTCCCGCAGGCGGGTGACCTCGAGCTTTACTGCACGATCACGGGCTACGACCTGACGCCTATGGCCGTCAGTCAGGATAACTTCGCCGAGCGCACGGTCTTCACCGTGACGGTGCAGGTGAAGTACGTCAACCACGTGAATGAGAAGGAGAGCTTCGAGCGCAGCTTCAAGGCTTACCGCGACTTCCCACGTAGCCAGCCCTTCGTCGCTGTGCAGGACGACCTGCTGCGTGAGATCATGGACGACCTTTTGAAGCAGATCTATAATGCTACGGTAGAGAACTGGTAGATGACACGCGACGAACTCTATAGCTACTTGGCTGATCCCAAGCGCCTCACGGCCGAGACGCTGGAGCCGATCCGTGCGCTCTATGAGTCCTATCCCTACTGCGCACCCTTCGCCTTCCTCTACCTATATAATCTCTCGCTGACGGGAGACGTGCGCTATGCCTCGGAGCTGCGTCGCCTCTCGGTGCTCCTACCCGATCGGGAGCAACTCTTCCGCCTCGTCGAGGGGAATCGCCCGGCCTTCGTCGCAGCGACGCCCGATGTGCCTGCCGCAGCTGATGCCTTCGACCTCATCGATCACTTCCTCGATGGCGCACGCTCCTCAGGCGAAGACCTCCCCGAGGTGCTCCACTATGAAGGGGTGGGGGAGAGTCAAGACTACTTTGCTGGCGAGACGGCAGATCCACTTCCCGCGGAGGGACTCTCCGAGCTTCTCGAGCCACGCACCGCTACCGTAGCCCCCTCCGCAGCCCCTTCGGCAGAGGAGCCTGCTGCTGAAGAACTCCTCTCAGAGACCCTCTCTAAGATCTATATTCAGCAGCAGCATTACGATAAGGCACTGAGGATTATCCGCTCTCTCAGTTTGAATTATCCAGAGAAAAATCGTTTCTTTGCAGACCAGATACGCTTCCTGGAGCGCCTGATAGAGAATAATAAAACCACAAATTAGTATAAGACATGTTCTACCTACTCACGGTACTGATCCTGATAGCATCCATCGCTCTGGTGCTACTGGTGATCGTACAGAAGTCTAAGGGCGGTGGCCTGGCTTCACCCTTCGCTTCGACGAATAACATCATGGGGGTCCGTAAGACTACCGACGTACTAGAGAAGGCTACTTGGTGGCTCTTCGGTATCGTAGCCGTGCTCTGCATCGCCTCGTCGCACTTCCTCGGCACGGGTGCGGATGCTGATTCTAAGACGCAGCAGGTCCTCGAGCAGAATGCCGCTAAGGGTGCTGCTCCTACGGCTCTGCCCGCCCTCGGTGGTGGTGCTGCTCCTCAGCAGGGTGCTCCTGCAGCAGCTCCCGCTCCTGCCACGGAAGCTCCTGCTCCCGCAGCTGCGCCTGCCAACTAAGGCCCCGTACACCTATATAATAGGCACGCCCCTCACCAGCTGAGGGGCGTGCCTATTTATTTATCACTACGGGAGATAGGTGGTATGGTTTTATTGCGTATCTTTGCACCCGACTAATGCAACGATGCAGAAGGTTCTAATTATTTTACCGATTTAATGGCAACTAAAATCCGTTTACAGCGCCACGGTCGCAAGGCTTATGCCTTCTATAAGATCGTCGTCGCTGACAGTAGAGCGCCACGAGATGGCAAGTTTATTGAGAAGATTGGTACGTACAACCCCAACACCAATCCTGCCACAGTAGATTTGGACTTCGAGCGCGCTCTGTATTGGCTCACGACTGGTGCACAGCCTACCGACACGGCTCGTAGCATCCTCTCTCACGAAGGCGTTCTCCTGAAGAAGCACCTCCTCGGTGGTGTCGCTAAGGGCGCATTCGACCAGCAGGCCGCTGACGCTAAGTTCGAAGCATGGAAGTCTAAGAAGGATGGTGCCCTTGGCTCTATCCGTGAGACCCTGGCTAAGGACAAGGCTAACGCCGCTAAGGCTGCTCTGGAAGCCGAACAGGCTGCCAACAAGGCCAAGGCTGCTGCTGTAGCTGCTAAGAAGCTCGCCGAAGCTGAAGCTAAGGCTGCTGCTGAAGCTCCCGCTGAAGCCGAAGAGGCTCCTGCTCAGGAAGAAGCTGCTGCAGAATAGTCGACCGCTGCATCCTCGTAAGAGATGTCTCCGATAAAGAAATAGCGGACGCTCACCCTTCACCTCACTTATGTGGGGTGAAGCGGTGGGTGTCCGCTTCTTTGTCGTCTTATCCACCTTTATCCATCACTCACACTTAGTCCTCTGGCTGTGACGGCCGTCACAGCCACCTGTACAAACAAAGCGTATGAAGAAGTATTTACTTCGTCTCTTGGTACTGGCTCTCTTTGCCTTCGCCACCCCAGCCGTATGGGCCCAGGTGACGACCTCGGCGATCAACGGTACGATCACCGACCCTACTACCAAGGAGACTCTTATCGGCGCCAGCGTTGTCGCCAAGCACCTGCCTACCGGTACGACCTACGGCGCTATCACTAACGCCAAGGGGAACTTCAGCATCGTAGGTATGCGCCCAGGTGGTCCCTACACCCTCACTATCTCCTATATCGGCTATCAGTCTGCGAAGATCGAGAACGTCAACCTCGCTCTCGGTGAGACGGAGACCTTCAACATCGAGATGAAGGACGATACCAAGCAGCTCACCACGGTCGTCGTCACGGGGGCTAAGGGTAATAAGTTCAACTCTCAGAAGACTGGCGCTGGCTCAGCCTTCTCTCGTAAGAACATCGAGCGTGTCCCTACCGTATCGCGTAGCATCATGGACATCGCTAAGCTCACGCCTCAGGCTAACGGTAGTGGCTCCTTCGCTGGGGCTAACAGCCGCTTCAATAGCTTCCAGATCGACGGTGCTGTCAATAACGACGTCTTCGGTCTCGGTACCTCGGGTAAGAATGCTATCTCCCTCGAAGCTATCGACGCTCTGCAGGTCGTCATCGCTCCCTTCGACGTCCGTCAGTCGGGCTTCACCGGTGGCGGTATGAACGCTATCACGAAGTCGGGTACCAACACCTTCCACGGCTCGGTCTACGACTACTACTACAACCAGGACTTCTTCGGTACGACTGCTGGTAAGGACGTCAAGACCCGCAAGGCCCTTGACAAGCAGTATGAGAACACCGTCGGCTTCACGCTCGGTGGTCCTATCCTCCGCGACAAGCTCTTCTTCTTCGCTAACGGCGAATACGTCAAGGGTGTCCGTCCCTCGACCTTCACCCCAGGCAACGGCTCTGTCGTCCCCGAGGAAGATGCTAAGAAGATCGCTGACAAGCTCACGAGCCTCGGCTACAATGGTGGCAGCTACGCTACGCAGGATATCCCCAGCGAAACCTTCAAGGGGCTGGTCCGCCTTGACTGGAACATCAACTCCGCTCATCGCCTCACGCTGCGCTACAGCCACATCAACGATAAGCCCTATAACTTCTCGAACTCTCCTACGCGCCTGCGCTTCTACAACAATGGTTACCACAAGCACAGCGTCACCAATACCATCGTCGCTGAGCTGAACTCTAAGCTCACGGACAAGCTCTCCAACGAAGCTCGTGTCAGCTACAGCGGTATCCGCGACAAGCGTACCTACCTCGGTGGTGCCTTCCCCTTCCTCCTCATCAATGGTACGGCTGGTAAGGCTCGCTACCAGGTCTTCGCTGGGGTCGACAAGGATACGCCTGCTAACGAACTCGATCAGGATATCTTCTCTCTGACGGATAACCTGACGCTCGCGCTCGGCAACCACACGCTGACCTTCGGTACGCACAACGAGCTCTTCCGCATGCGTAACCTCTACCTCACGAACTACTACGGGAACTATGAGTACTCCACGCTCGAAGACTTCCTCGCTATCGGTACGCCTAATGAGGTAGCTCCTAAGTCTTACGGCTACTCTGCTGCTGACGTCTCTCGTACGGGCGACGCTCGCTGGGCTCCCCGCTTCCGCGCTGGTCAGCTGGGCTTCTACGCTCAGGATGAGTGGAAGGCTACCGATCACCTCCGCCTGACTTACGGTCTGCGTGTCGATATGCCCTTCTTCCTCGACCGTCCTACGGCTAACCCCGACTTCAATAGCTCTGCTGTCGCTAAGGAATACGGTGTCACGAACAACTACCTGCCTCCTATCCGTCCGCTCTTCTCGCCACGTGTAGGCTTCCGCTATGACGTCGACGCTGATAGTCGCTACGTCATCCGTGGGGGTACGGGTATCTTCACCGGTCGTGTGCCCTTCGTATGGATCTCCAATAGCTTCTCCAATAGCGGTATGGAATACCTCCGTACGGCTGTCCTCGGTACGAACGTCCCCACCATGCGCTTCAACGCTGATGTCAACCATCAGTTCACGCAGCCTGGTAAGACGACTGAGATCGATATGGTCGGTACGAACTTCCGCTATCCTCAGGTATGGCGCTCTAACCTCGCTTTCGATGCTAAGCTCCCCGGTGGTTTCCGTGCTTCGCTCGAAGGGATGTACACGCGCAACCTCAATAGCGTACGCTACCGCAACCTCCTCCTCCGTGAGAACGGTACGCTCGACCATGGCCATGGTCAGGTCCGTCCTGTCTACAAGATCGATGCTGAGCTCGCTAAGCAGTACACGAATCTGCTCCTTCTCTCGAGCAACAACCTCGGCTATAGCTACAACCTCACCGCTACGCTGTCGAAGGACTTCGGCCACGGCCTCGATGCTTCGATCGCCTATACCTTCGGTGAGGCTAAGGCTGGCAACGACGGTACGAGCTCGCAGGCTGCTTCGAACTGGGGCTACAACTACTCAAGCGATATCAACGGCGAGGAGCTGTCTTACTCCAACTTCGATATGCGCCACCGCATCATCGGTCAGCTCAACTACCGCGTAGAGTATGCTAAGCACTTCGCTACGACCATCGGTATCATCTACAACGGGCAGTCGGGTGGTCGCTACTCGATCCTCTACTATGGTGACGCCAACGGTGACGCTCGTACGATCCCCGGTCTGCGCAATGACCTCGCTTACATCCCCACGAAGGAAGAAGTCGCTAACGGCTACTTCACCGCTACGATCGCTAACAAGCCCGGCGAATCAGCCTCAGACCGTGCTATCCGCCAGGCTCAGGCCAACAAGGAGATGGCAGACAGCTTCGAGCAGTTCATCGCCAGCAGCGGTGACCTCGCTCAGCAGCGTGGCCGCATCGCTCCTCGCAATGCCTTCATGTCTGAGTTCGTCCACAAGTTCGACCTCCACTTCGCTCAGGACTTCTTCCTCAACATCGGTGGGCGTCGTCACACGCTCCAGCTCAATGCCGACATCATCAACCTCGGCAACCTGCTGAATCGTGGCTGGGGTATGAGCCCATACATCCAGTACGACAACATTACCCCCATCGCGATCTCTACCGACCGCGCTACGGGCAATCCGGTCTACAGCTTCACGCACCACCGCAGCACGCCTTGGGATTACTCCGACATCAACTCTCGCTGGAGAGCTCAGGTAGGTGTGAAGTACACCTTCTAATCGTGGCGTAGTCCTGGCGACTACTCTACGCGAAAAGCCTCGGGGCACCTCCCTCCACTTCGGTGGAGAGGGGTGCCCCGAGGCCTTTTTGTTTTGTGGGGATTAGTCAAGCTTCTCCCACCAGTCGTCGGTGGTGAAGGTGCTGTCGGTGTAGTGGACGATGTCGCCAAGGCGAGGCATCAGGATGGGGAAGCCCTTCTCGTCACGCAGGCGCTTTGCGTTCTGCAGGGGCTCCTTCCAGGGGTGCATCGCCAGGGCGAACTTCGCATGGTGCACGGTGAGGAAGCGCTTGGCGCCGAGGGCGTGCATCGTCTCGCCGAGGTGCTCGGGGAGCATATGGATGCCGCTCCAGTTCTCCTTGTTGTACTGCCCGTTCTCGAGGATGGCCAGATCCAGCTGGGGGAACTGCTTCCCGATCTCGGCATAGTGTGGGCCGAAGCCGCCATCACCACCGACGTAGACCGAGTGCTTCGGACCCTGCAGGACGAAGGAAGCCCATAGCGACTGGGCATGTGTGAGGCCTCGGCCGGAGAAGTGCTGCGTGGGGAGGCAGTGTATGCGCCCACCCTCTGCCGTCGTGGTGCTTTCGCCCCAGTCCAGCTCTACGATCTGGTCGGGACGGTAGCCCCAGCGCTCGAGGTGCGCCCCGACGCCAAGTCCCGTGTAGACCTTGCGCACACGGCTCTGCAGCTCCTTAGCTACGTGGTAGTCGAGATGATCCCAGTGGTCGTGGCTGATGACGAGGTAGTCGATCTCGGGGAGATCAGCGACGTCGAAGACCTGCGTGCCCTTGAAGAAGGCGTTGGAGATGCCGAAGGGTGCGCCCTCGACGAAGACGGGATCAATGAGGTAGCGCACGCCGTCCATCTGCAGGAGGTAGCCCGAGTGGCCGAACCATACGATGAGGTCCTCCGAGCGGTCGAGCTTCTTCAGGTCGTGACGCACCACGGGGATGCTATCGACAGGGCGGATATTATCGGGTCGGTCGAAGAGGAACTTCCAGAGGATCTTGATGCGGTCACCCATGGAGCTGGGCTGCATGGCTTGGGACATGGGGTAGCGATTTTGGAAGCGCCCGTCACGATAGTTCGGTGAGTGCTGGATGCGCTCCAGTCGCGCACCCGAGGGGAGCGCTCCGAAGGAAGGGCTGTGGAGGATGAGGTAGCCGACGCCGAAGAGGACGGCGACGATGATGCCGAGGGTAATGAGGAGTGTCATAAGGCGGCGCTTGATTTTACTCATAGGAGCACACGTATATATGTATGATAAAATAGCTTCGTAGCGAATGTTCCTTCATAACGCTCGCGCGGGGATAATTGTTCCTGCAGTCCCTTTGCCTGTCGATCCCATATATAGGTGTATGGATGTGAGGTAGAGCTATATAGCTTTGGACTGATTCCTATATAGCTTTGTGCAGTGACCTATATTAGGTTGTTGCTCTGCGTAGGGATAAAAGTTGTGGACGAGTGGCAGATAAGTTTGGACTACGTACGTGGCTCTAATATCTACGTACGTGGATATTTGGATTTACGTGCCTGGTCTTTAAGACTACGTGCATAGACAGAGGAAAACCACTACGTGAAGGCGCTTTTTTCTTCACGAGAAGGACACTTTTCCCTCCGCTGGATAAGAGGAGTATTCGCGATAAGGCGAAGGTCTTGCCTGATCGCTTCGGAGAGGTATATCGGGGAGCTGGGCGTGCGATGCCTTAGCACTCTAAATCGAGGACAGGGCTCTCCCGCAACAGTCTCCTATGAGGGGATGCTTCAAACCACTATTGGTCCGTGGGTGAACCTATATAGGTCGACGAGCGAACCACTATAGGTTCATACCACTAACCTATAGTGGTTCACCCACGGACCAATAGTGGTTGGTATTCCCCCTCCCCTGGGAGTGCTTCGATAGTCCTCGCAAGGGCTTGTGCTTGTGGTAGTTCTGTGCTCTGTGGTCACGGGGATGAAGATGGTGTATTTCCCTGTGGTGAGCTCCTGGTTTAGTGAGGCTTCTTCTCCATTTGCACGAAGATGCAGGATTGCCCTCCCTAACGTCCTCAGTTATCGTATCTTTGTAGAGTAAGCTCAGATCCATAGTAAGCAGATCACATCTCAAGTGTCGTGTGGATCGGGATAGGGTAGGGTAACGCCTACCACAGCGAGGAAGCCTACGCTGAATATCCGAGCATCTCGTGACACTCTTATAGGAAGTCTATGAATAATCTGCAGGAGATGTCCGAGGAGGACATCAAGCTCAAGTTCATCACCCCTCAGATATTATCAAAAGGGTGGTCCTTCGATGATATCTCGATGGAGAAGCAGGTCAAGCTGACCGATGGTAAGATCAACCTCCAGGGGAATATAGTCGTGCGTGGTAGAGCCAAGTACGCAGACTACGTGCTTTACTACAATCGAGCTACCCCGATCGCTATCGTCGAGGCCAAGGATGCAGGGCATAGTGTGAGCTATGGACTACAGCAGGCTAAGGAATATGCTCAGATGATGGACGTCCCCTTTGCCTACAGCTCGAATGGACTGGGCTTCCAAGAGTATGATTTCCTGACGGGTCAGGAGCGAACCCTGGCTATGGAGGACTTCCCGACGAAGGATGAGCTCTATGATCGCTTCCTGCATGAGAGTCATCATGGGGCGGGGCTATCCGGGACGGAGCTCAAGGTGATCAATCAGCCCTTCTGCACAGGGCAAGATATCTATCCCCCACGCTACTACCAGCGTAATGCCATCAATCATACACTCAGTGCCGTCGCACAGGGACAGAAGCGTCTCTTGCTCGTCATGGCGACAGGTACAGGGAAGACCTATACCGCCTTCCAGATCGTCTATCGCTTGCTTAAGGCGGGGCTGGTGAAGAAGGTGCTCTACCTGGCGGATCGCAATGTGCTCGTAGACCAGTCGATCCAGCAGGACTTCAAGCCACTGACGAAGACCATCCACAAGATCGACTACAGGCAGGATCGCGGTACCGGGATCACGGCCTACGAGGTCTACTTCTCCCTCTATCAGCAGCTGATAGGGCAGGGAGGAGAAAAGCAGTATCAGGAGCTCTTTAAGCCCGACTTCTTCGATCTGGTCATCGTAGATGAGTGCCATCGTGGTAGTGCCAAGGATGATAGCAATTGGAGAGAGATCTTAGAGTACTTCTCTGGGGCTATACAGCTGGGGATGACGGCGACCCCTAAGGAGACCGCCTACCAGTCATCGATATCCTACTTCGGCGAGCCTATCTATACCTATAGTCTCAAGCAGGGGATCGATGATGGCTTCCTTGCCCCCTTCAAGGTCGTGAACATCACGACCAATATCGGCGACGAATGGCGCCCGACCAAGGGGCAGACCGATATCCATGGAGTGGAGATAGAGGACCGGATATACAACAATACAGACTACGACTACAGTATCGTCATCGAGGACCGCATCCGAGAGGTCGCAGAGCAGATCACGCGCTACCTCAAGCATACCGATCGCATGGCTAAGACCATCGTCTTCTGCGCTGATGAGGATCATGCAGAGCGTATGCGCACAGCTCTGGTGAATGCCAATGCAGATATGTGCCGGAAGAATCCAGACTATGTGGTGCGTATCACGGGGAGTGATGCCTATGGTCGGTCCAAGCTGGATTACTTCATCTCGGTCACCTCAGACTATCCTGTGATCGCTACGACCAGCAAGCTCCTCTCCACGGGGGTGGACTGTAAGATGGTCAAGCTCATCGTCCTGGATCAGCGCATCAGCTCGATGACGGACTTCAAGCAGATCGTGGGGCGTGGCACGCGTATCCGTGAGCAGGAGGGCAAGACGCACTTCGTCATCATGGATTTCCGCAATGTGACGCGCCTCTTCGCTGACCCTGATTGGGATGGCCCGATAGAGGTCGATGATAGCTATCCGCCGAAGCCCTCGGATGAGACACCACAGCCCTGCACCACTTGTGGGCAGCTCCCCTGTGTCTGCCCCTGTCCTGTCTGTGGTCAGTCGCCCTGTATTTGCCCACCGAAGGAGAGGTCTGTGAGACCCATAGTTGATCGGGATGGGTGCGAGGTACGGGTGCTGCAGTCCGTCGTCTCGGTGTATGATACGGAGGGGAAACTCCTCCGCACGGAGAGTATCACCGACTACACGAAGAAGAATATCAGCGACAGCTATGCTACCTTAGATGACTTCATCCAAGGCTGGAGAGCTGCCGATCGGAAGGCCGAGATCACCGATCTCCTACGAGAGCGTGGCATTGACTTGGCTGCGCTGAAGGAGGAGCAGGGTCTCGCCGAGGTCGATGACTTTGACTTCATCTGCCATATCGCCTACGGGCAAAAGCCTCTGACACGTCGGGAGCGTGCCGAGCAGGTCAAGAAGCGTGACGTCTTCAGTAAGTATGGTGCCGACGCACGCAGGGTCTTGGAGGCCCTCCTCGAGAAGTATACCATCGATGGTATCAGCCAGCTGGAGGACGTCAATATCCTCAAGCTGGATCCCTTCCGACAGATGGGGGCACCAGCTCATATCGCACGACTCTTCGGTGGGCGTGAGCAATACTATGCTGCCGTCAGAGAATTAGAAGACTTTATATACAGTATCGCATAAGCTATGGCACTTAATAATTTTGTCAAGAGTATTCGTAACATCATGCGCAATGACGCAGGGATCAATGGTGATGCCCAGCGCATCGAGCAGATTGCCTGGATGCTCTTCCTCAAGATATATGACGAGAAGGAGAATGACTGGGAGTTCAGCGACGGTAGCTATCAGTCGTTCATCCCCGCCCCATGTCGCTGGCGTTCTTGGGCGAAGGACCTGGGAGATGGGCTGGCACTGACGGCAGACGCTCTGCTCGCCTTCGTGAATGACACCCTCTTCCCGACACTCAAGTCGCTGGAGGTGACGCCCGAGACCCCGATACGGAGTGCCATCGTGCGGATGACCTTCGAGGATGCGAACCAGTATATGAAGGATGGGGTCCTACTTCGTCAGCTGATCAATACGATCGATGCCCTCGACTTCAGTGACTACGAGGAGAGCCATGCCTTCGGGGAGATCTATGAGTCGATCCTCAAGGAGATGCAGTCGGCTGGTTCTGCAGGGGAGTTCTACACCCCGCGCGCGCTCACAGACTTCATGGCTGAGATGATAGCCCCCCAGCTCGGGGAGCAGATGGCTGACTTCGCCTGCGGTACAGGGGGCTTCATCGTCAGCTGGCTGAAGGCACTAGATCGGAAGGTGCAGGCCGCTCAGACGGCTCAGGCGCAGAAGGCCTGGGCTGAGTCGATCTACGGGATCGAGAAGAAGCAGTTCCCCTACATGCTCTGCGTGACGAACCTCCTCCTACACGATATCGAAGCCCCTCGTGTGTGGCATGACAACTCGCTACATCGTGATGTGCTCAACTACACCGAGGCGGATAAGTATGACGTCATCCTGATGAATCCCCCCTACGGCGGGAGCGAGAAGAATGATATCAAGCAGCACTTCCCCTCCGACCTCGCCTCCAGTGAGACGGCGGATCTCTTCATGGTGCTGATCATGTACCGCCTCAGGGCTGGAGGACGTGCTGCGGTCATCCTCCCCGATGGCTTCCTGTTTGGGGCAGATAATGCCAAGCTGGCGATCAAGGAGAAGCTCCTGAGGGAGTTCAACCTGCACACGATCGTGCGCCTCCCGGGGAGTATCTTCTCGCCCTATACTAGCATCGCGACCAATATCCTCTTCTTCGACAACGTGCGTGCGGAGGGTGCTGCAGAGGGCTTCTGCACGGATAAGACGTGGTTCTACCGCTTGGATATGCCTGTTGGATACAAGCACTTCTCCAAGACGAAGCCCATGCGCCTGGAGCATTGCGACCCGCTGAGAGCTTGGTGGAGCGACCGCCAGGAGCTGATTAGTGAGGATGGTAAGGATGAGAAGGCGCGCGTCTTTACGGCACAAGAGCTCTTGGATCTAGATTGCAATCTCGACCAGTGTAAGTTCCCGAAAGAGGAGGAGGAGATATTGGCACCCGCTGAGCTCCTCGAGGATTACTATAAGCGACGTCTTGCTCTGGAGCATGAGGTCGATCGGTCGCTCACGGAGATTAAGCGCATCTTGGGACTGGATATCGATGGCGCCCAGTAGTGAGCGCTGTGTGAGACGTACCTATTATAATATGAGTCAGACAGGTGCAGCCTGTCGAACCCTCTACCCGCTATGACCGCAGATCAGTTACGCAAATCCATACTCCAGCAAGCTATACAAGGCAAGTTGGTACCCCAAGATCCTAAGGACGAACCCGCCTCCGTCCTCCTGGAGCGCATCCGAGAGGAGAAGGCTCGCCTGATAAAGGAGAAGAAAGCCAAGCGAGAGAAGAACCCCTCGAGGATCTTCCGTGGGGAAGATAATTCCTACTATGAGGAGTTTACCGCTACGGGTGAGGTCAGGTGTATTGATGATGAGATTCCGTTCGATCTACCTGATGGATGGGTGTGGACTCGGCTAGCTTCTGTGATTACGCTGCTATCAGGGCGTGATTTAGAACCTCATCTGTACAATGCAAAACAGAAAGGTATACCATATTTAACGGGAGCAAGTAATTTCAGTGGTGGGAACTTGCTTGTTAATCGATGGACAGAGGTACCTGCTACTATATCTAAGGCCGGGGAGTTGCTTTTGACGTGCAAGGGTACCATTGGAGCTCTTGCATTTAATGATATCGGAGATGTGCATATCGCAAGACAGATAATGTCGATCTCGTCACCTCTGAACATACGTTACCTACGGGGGGGGATTGAAACTTATGTGCAAGGCTTAGAGGTTAAGGCGAAAAGTATTATTCCAGGAATTTCAAGAGAGGATATATTATCTGTATTACTCCCCCTCCCTCCGCTTGCGGAGCAGGAACGTATCGTAGCGAAGATTGAGGAGTTGATGCCCTGGGTGGAGCAGTATGGGAAGGCGCAGAGCGAGCTGGATCAGCTTAATAACTCCATACAAGGACAGCTCAGGAAGTCCGTCCTGCAATACGCTATCGAGGGGAAGCTCGTCCCCCAGCAAGCCGAAGATGGCTCTGCCGAGGAGCTACTTGCCGAGATCCAAGCCGAGAAGCAACGCCTCTATGCCGCAGGCAAGCTCAAGAAAAAAGACCTTGCCCACAGCACGATCTTCCGCGCTGAGGATGGCAAGTACTATGAGCAGGTGGGGAAGACCATCACCTGCATCGATGAGGAAATACCCTTTGATCTCCCCGAGTCTTGGAGATGGGTAAGGATTAAGACGTTATATCAGACTTCCTCGGGTGGAACTCCTGACAGAGGGCATCCTGAGTACTATGCTGGTGGTATCCCTTGGGTTAAAGTGGGGGATCTGACAGACGTTGAGATTAGTACTACAGAGGAGACGATATCTTCAAGAGGCTTAGATAGTTCATCAGCAAAGCTCTTCCCTCAGGGGACAATTCTAATAGCGATGTATTGCAATGATGCTATTGGAAGGTCCTGTATAATATCAAAGCCGATGACTACGAATCAAGCGATTTGTGGCCTGTATCCTAATGAGCTACTGTGTACAAGGTATATCTATTATGCTGTACTTGCTAATAAGACGGTCCTACAAGAGCAGTCTGCAGGAGGTGCTCAAAAGAACATCAACCAAAAAATTATCAATGAACTACTTCTCCCTCTCCCTCCTCTTGCTGAGCAGCAGAGGATTGTAAGTAAACTTGAAGAGGTGCTCGGCGTACTGAATGGTCTGAGCCAGTAGTCTTGAGTGTAAAGGAAGCTATCCAATGTGAACGACCTAATGGAGGGTGGACCAATCGTTGGGACACTATCTCCATTAGGTCGTCGCTGTATCTCTTATAATAAGGATCTCCCTCCAGGGATCAGTGCCAGATAGGCTTCGCTGAGGGGCTGTGTCCTACCCTCAGATGAATATACGCTGTCTATCTCCAGATAGAGAGGCTTCACTATTGGTTGTTAATATTTTTATATCTTTGTAATGTTTAAACAGGTGAGGTGGCTTCCCTTTAGAGGGAGGATCCATTGAGTCTACGACCCACTGAATCTAATGCCATCTTGCTCATGGAGGGCTATTTACGAAGCCTTAGCATACAGCTTCAGCCCTCGCCAGGACAAGTAACATGACAACCCCTAAAATAGAATGTATATGAAGAAACTATCTTTGGTTCTTTGCGCTACGATGCTTGCTGGCATTGGTAGCAAGGCTATGGCTCAGGTACAGGATGTTAGCTTTACGGTCGCACCCGTAGTAGGCTACACCCACTGGGACAGCAAGCTTAACCTCGGTGACTCACCCTTCTGGGGTGTGCGCGCTGGCTTCGGCTTCGGCCCCCTCGTTGAGATCCGCGGGATCTATGAGCGTAGCTTTGACCTCAAGGGCAAGCTCAAGAACAATTCCTCGACTCCCTCATGGCTCCTCAACTGGGCTGACAAGCTCGAAGACTCCAACGTAGACATCAAGCGCTACGGTGGTGAACTCAAGTTCAACCTCTGGTCTAACTCCTTCATCACGCCTTACCTCACCGCAGGTGGTGGTATCATGGAGTTCGGCTACACGGCTACGCCCGTCGGTGGCGCAGCTACGAGCTACAAGGAAAAGCAGATCTACGGCGCTGGTGGTGTCGGTCTGAAGTTCAACATGGGCCGTCGCGTATCACTCTCACTCGAAGGTAAGGACCTTATCTTCAACGTCAATCCAAGCAACCGCTACCTCGCTTCTGCCGCTAACGGTGGTGACCAGCTCCACAACTGGACGGGTCAGGCTTCGCTTGATATCTACTTCGGTGGCACGGACTACGACTCTGGCGATGCGATCTCTCGCGCGTACCGTAATATGTACTCCGATGGCTTCCGTGGCGTCAAGTTCGTCCTCGAGCCCGGTATCGCTTATGTAGACTACCCCGCTGCTTCAGGTCTTAAGCCTCAGTGGTTCCTCGGTGGTTCTGCAGGGTTTGACTTCTCGTCGATCTTCGGTATCCGCGGGTTCTACTACTCAGCTACGAAGACTCCTGGTACGCTCGACTTCAACCTGAACAACGAGCTCCGCATGTACGGGGGTAACTTCATCGCTCGTCTGAACATGCCTCGCGGTCTGACGCCTTACCTCAACCTCGGTGCTGGTTATCGCGAAGTCACGGGTAAGTTCACGCCTACCATCGCGGGTGCTACGCCTAAGAGCGGCCTCTTCCTCTTCGGTGGTGGTGGTCTTGAGATCCCCCTCTTCAAGTATGTCGCTCTCTATGGTAGCATCAACGCTATGCTGAGCGAGCAGGAAAATCCTGCTATCACGAGCGTCACCGACCCTGCTGACGTGAAGGTCAACGCCTTCTACCAGGCTGGTGTCCGCTTCAACTTCGGTCGCTCTAACCGCGACGGTCGTGAGCTCTACCAGAGCTACAGCGATGCTCAGACGCGCTCTGAAGTCGCTCGCCTGCAGGAATCCAACCTCGAGGAAATGAACGCTCTGCGTGCAGACTACGACGCTCGTATCAAGAAGCTCAACGCTCAGCGTGCTGACTACGACGCTCGTATCAAGAAGCTCAACGAAGAGCTGGCTGATGCTGTCTCTCGCCGCGATACCGTCACGGTGACCCGCGTACTGCGTGAGAAGAGCGAAGTAGCTGACCGCATCACGGACGTCGACAACCAGACGGCTCAGGTCGCTACGCAGAAGCCTCAGGTCGCTCAGCAGGGCCGTACGGTCACGCTGACCAAGGCTCAGTTCGACGCTCTCGTCAACCAGGTCGTCAGCGACCTCAAGCGTGAGAAGGGCTCACAGGTATCTGTATCTGATGTCACGGGTAGCAACCTCTCTGACCTCGATAAGATCCTCCTCTTGAACGCTCTCTATCGTAGCCCCTACGCTGCTCCTAACTTCCTCGGCCAGCCCGTACAGGCTCAGCCTCAGGCACAGCAGCAGAGCCAGGACGCCTCTAAGGTAGACCCCAACCTCGCTCTCGTCAAGCGCCTCGACCAGGTCATCGACCGCCTCGACGCTATCAACACGACGCAGGCTCAGCAGATCGCTGGTGCTCAGCAGTCGGGTAAGTCCAGCGATGACATCCGCCTCATCGAGCAGTATCTGCAGAATGAGCAGAACCGTCGTGACCGTGTCATCGTCGCTGGTCAGAACGAGAAGGATGAAGTCTACGCTAAGGAAGTCAAGGTAGAGCCTGCTAAGGAAACGCTGAAGTTCAACCGTGCTGCCCTCTTCGTAGGTCCTAACTTCGGTGATCAAGTCGGTGTCAACGTAGGCGCTCGCGGCTACATGCAGATCCTCGACTCGCAGTTTGACTTCGCTCCCGATGCTTATGTAACCTTCGGTAAGAAGACGGGCTTTGGTCTGAACGCTAACGTCCTCTACAACCTGCCTACCTTCCTCGATGGGGCCATCACGCCTTACCTCGGTGTCGGTCTGGGTGTCAACAGCATCGGTGGTCTATCACGCTTCCTCCCCAACTTTGTCGTCGGTACGTCCCTCGGCAACGTCCTCGGTGGTCGTGTCTTCGTTGACTACACCGCTCGTGGTGCCTTCCGCAACAACCAGCTGGCTGTAGGCTATCGCTTCAACTTCTAAGAGACATGCGTCCTATGAAGTCCCTCCTCCTTGCTCTCTCCCTCTTCTCTGTTAGCTCTGTCGCCCTGGCACAGAGCGCAGGGCAGAGTGCGAGTCAGCCTCTCACTGCTGCCGACACGCTCATCACCCTCTCTGAGGAAGATCTGATGCGTGCCGTGCGTGCTGTCGCCGAAGCCCGTATCGCATCGGAGAGCCAGCAGCAGACCAAGCAGACGACCTACGGCCTCACGGCCGAAGACCTCCGTCTGGTGAAGCTGCAGATGCTCCTCAGTGCCCTCGGTCTCGGTGGTGTAGCACCTGTCCAGCAGCCCATGCCCTACGCACCTGCTGGTAGCGTGAACTATACCTACGCACCTCATACTGCTACCCAGGCACAGCCTCAGGTGAGCAATAGCCGTCTCGACCGCCTCGAGCAGCTGATGCTCCTCCTCCTGCAGCGCCGTGACTCGGACCGTGATGCTATCGTCCTGCCCGCTCGCTCTAAGGGCCAGAAGCAGACGATCGTCCAGCAGCCTGTCGTAGACAATAGCTCGAGCGACTCGCTCCTGCGCGAGCTCCAGCAGGAGCTCGCTGCCCTGCGCGCCGCTCAGCAGGCTCAGCCCGCACAGCAGCCCCAGGTGATCATCCAGCAGCCCGCTCCTACGGTCATTCAGCAGCCCCTGCAGCCCGAGGTGCAGACGAAGACAGAGGTCCGCACGGACACGGTCATCGTCTCCTACTTCAAGCGTCAGGTCTTCTTCGCCGTAGGTAAGAGCGATCTGCTCCCCGAAGCACGCCTCGCTCTCAACGAAGTCTATCGCGTCCTCGCAGGCGATCCCGATATGAAGCTCTACCTCACGGGCTACGCTTCCCCCGAAGGGAATGCCCTCGTGAACGAGCGTCTCTCGAAGCGCCGTAGTCAGGCTGTCCTCGACTACCTCATCGCTTGCGGTGTATCGCCTGATCGCCTCATCAGCATCGCTGGTGGCGTCGATCGCAATACCGACCTCAAGAGCAGCGCTCGCCGTGTCGACATTGAGCTGAAGAAGTAAGCCCATCGGCACGCTATCCACATAGCAAGAAGCCCCATCTATCCCGCTGATAGATGGGGCTTTTTCGTTATCTTTGAGGAGAATGTGCCCTGCAGGTGAGTGCTAAGGCATCTCGTCTATAGGGGGCTATCGTCCCAAGTTTCATTTATCGCCCATGCTTCATCAGACACGCTCGCTCCTGGCGGGCCTCCTGCTCAGCCTCGTACTGGTAGGCTGCTCCTCGGCGGGTCTTGGTCGCTCAAAGAGCCTTGACCCGATCGACTATGTAGATCCCTACATGGGGAATATTAGCCATCTCCTTGTGCCCACCTTCCCCACAGTGCATCTGCCTAATGGGATGATGCGTGTGCATCCCCAGCGTACGGACTATGCTTCTGAGCAGATCGCAGGCCTGCCGGTGATCCTGACGTCGCACCGTGGTGTGTCGGCCTTCGCTATCAGTCCGCTGAGTGCCCTCGCCGATAGCCTCCCCGAGGTATCACGCTATAGCTACGATAGCGAGAGCGTCCGTCCCTACCTCTATGAGGTGACCTTGCTGGAGCCCGAGGTGCGTGTGCGCTATGCTCCCTCGTACCGCAGTGCGATCTATCAGTTCAACTTCGAGCGGGCTAAGGCAGGCCATCACCTTGTCTTCTCTACGCCCGACGGGGAGCTCGTCGCTTCGGGGAAGAACCTCTTCGGCTACCAGCAACTCGAGGACTCTACGCGTGTCTACCTCTATGCCGAGCTGGACGCTGAGCCCACGGAGCGCCTCGTGCGTGATACGCTCACGGGCCGCCTCGCGACGGTCGATGGCGTGGCACGTGGCAATACCCTCTGCCTCTCCTTCGCTAAGCAGGGCGTGACCCTCCGCTACGGCGTGTCGTACATCAGCGTAGAGCAGGCTAAGCGCAACGTCGAGCAGGAGATCCAGTCCTTCGAGGTCAATCTCGTGGCTAAGTACGGGCGCAACGAGTGGTCTAAGGCCCTCGATAAGGTCGAGATCGAGGGCGGTACTCCCGAGGAGCGCCGTGTCTTCTATACCTCACTCTACCGCACCTATGAGCGTATGATCTGCCTCTCGGAGGACGGCCGCTACTGGAGTGGCTTCGACAAGAAGGTCCACGATGACGAGGGCGTACCCTTCTACACCGATGACTGGCTGTGGGATACCTACCGAGCTACGCACCCCCTACGTATCCTCCTCGACCCCGTGAAGGAGCAGCAGATGCTCACGAGCTACCTCCGTATGGCCGAGCAGAGCCCCGAGGGATGGCTGCCTACCTTCCCCGAAGTCACGGGTGACACACACCGCATGAACGGCTCGCACACCATCGCCACCTTCGCTGATGCTTACGCTAAGGGGCTCACGGGCTTCAACCTGAGTGCTGCTTACCAAGCTGCGAAGAAGACGATGGCGGAGAAGTCTTACCTGCCCTGGACACGTCGCCCCAAGGGGGTGCTCTCGGAGTTTATGGATAAGGAAGGCTACTTCCCTGGTCTGGATATCGGGGAGAAGGAGACCGTCCCCGAGGTGACGCTGTGGGAGAAGCGCCAGAGTGTCGCCGTCAGCCTTGCTGCTGCCTACGACTATTGGTGCCTGTCGCAGCTGGCGAAGTTCTCCGGCCACGACGTGGAGAGCGCTGACTATCTGCGTCGCTCCTACGACTACCGCAAGCTCTTCAACTACGATACGGGCTTCTTCCACCCCAAGAATAAGAAGGGTCGCTTCATCGAGCCCTTCAACTATGAGCTCTCTGGTGGCCTCGGTGCACGTGACTACTACGATGAGAACAATGCCTACACCTACCGCTGGGACGTACAGCACAACCCCGCTGACCTGATCTATCTGATGGGGGGCCGTGAGCGCTTCATCGAGCGTCTGGACGAGACCCTGCGCACACCACTCAGCATGTCGAAGTGGGAGTTCTACAGCAAGCTCCCCGACCAGACGGGGAACGTTGGGCAGTTCGCCATGTCGAACGAGCCCAGCCTTCACATCCCCTATCTCTACAACTATGCTGGAGCTCCCTGGCGCACGCAGCGTCTGGTGCGTAAGCTCATCGACACGTGGTTCCGTGGCGACCTGATGGGTATGCCTGGGGATGAAGATGGTGGCGGTATGACGGCCTTCGTGGTCTTCTCCATGATGGGGTTCTACCCCGTGACCCCTGGTATCCCCGTGTACAACATCGGTACGCCCTTCTTCTCGAAGGTGACGCTACGTCTGGCTTCGGGTCGCACCTTCGTCATCGAGGCGGAAGGCGCTTCCTCGGAGAACAAGTACATCCAGAAGGCTACGCTCAACGGCAAGCCACTCGATCGCCCCTGGATCCGCCACAGCGATCTGGCTGCCGGTGGCAAGCTCGTCTTCACCATGGGCTCTCGCCCCAACAAGAGCTGGGGGGCAACTACGCCTCCTCCCTCTGCTGAGCGTGTCGAGCTGACGGAATAGTCCGCACCGCTCTTAAAAAGTCATACCGCTCCCCCGCCTCGTGCCACTGCTGCACGGGGTGGGGGAGCAGTCGTTTATTCGCCTCACTTACAAGCTACTTCGTGTGCGAGAAGGCGTAACTCAGAATGTCCCCTTCGGGAGGTCATTGGGTGAACCAGTACTGGTCGACGAAGTGACCAGTACTGGTGACTAATATCGACCAGTACTGCTTCGCATCGTGACCACTACTGGTCCGCTCGCTGACCAGTAGTGGTTCGCCTACCGACCAATATGGGTTCGTGCCACCCTTCACTATAAGGATGGAGCATGCGGCTCCCAAGCATGACGAATAGAGATACGAAAGCGGGCTCAGATGACTATCATCTGAGCCCGCTTTATCGTGTCGTGTAAATGCTATGCCTTCGTGGAGGCCTTCGCCTGATGCTCCTCGAGGAGGCGCGTCAGCGTGACGAAGTCCTCGACGCCGAGCTGCTCGGGGCGCTTGGAGAAGATCTCTGCCGTGTAGCCCGTATAGTCGGCTCCGAAGAGCGCCTTGAGTGAGTTGCGCAGGGTCTTGCGACGCTGGTTGAAGCCCGTCTTGATGACCTGCTTGAAGAGGGCTTCGGAGCAACCGAGGTCGGTGCGCTCATTGCGGATGAGGCGGATGACACCGCTCTTGACCTTGGGGGGCGGGTTGAAGACGTGCTCATCGACGGTGAAGAGGTACTCCACATCATACCACGCCTGCAGGAGGACGCTCAGGATGCCGTAGTCCTTGTTGCCTGGAGGGGACGCCAGGCGCTGGGCGACCTCACGCTGGAGCATACCGGCGCAGCAAGGGATGCGCTCGCGGTAGTCGAGCATACGGAAGAAGATCTGCGAGGAGATGTTGTAGGGGTAGTTGCCGATGAGGGCGAAGGGAGCGTCGCCAGGGAAGTAGTCTTCGATGGGGATCTTGAGGAAGTCGCCCTCGATGATACGCCCCTCGAGTGCGGGGAAATGCGCCTTGAGGTAGGCTACCGACTCGGTATCAATCTCGATGACGTGCGTGTCGTAGCCCTTCTCCAGGAGGAATTGGGTCAGCACTCCCATGCCAGGGCCGATCTCAAGTACAGGCAGATCGCGGTGGCTGGAGATGCTGTCGGCGATGCGCTCGGCGATAGAGAGATCGGTGAGAAAATGTTGGCCTAATGCCTTCTTGGCTTTAACTTGCTGCATGGGAGATAACTAAAAACTTATTACATTTGCTATACTAAAGTAGTACAATTTATCAAGAGCTATTAGAGTACACTCCCTTGCGTGGTGCCGAGCCTCGAGCTTTGCCCGCCTCTCGAGTGGGTGTGTGTCGAATGAAGATCCATCCTACCCTTAAGTCCATTCTCTGGATTGTAGTCCCACTGCTCCTCGGTGGGTTGGGCTTCTATGGCCTCTATCGTGATACCGACTGGCACGAGCTGCAGGAGACCCTCCGCACGGGGGTCAACTATCCCATCCTCCTTTTCAGCCTCCTCTTTGGACTCATGAGCAACCTCTGCCGAGGCTTGCGCTGGGAGCTTCTTGTGCGCCCGCTCACCGCTGGCGAAGCACCTCCACGGCGCATCAATGCCGTCTGCACGGTGCTCGGCTCCTATACGGTGAACATGGGGATACCTCGCTCGGGCGAGGTGTGGCGCTGCGTCGAGATGGAGCGCCGTGAGGACATCCCCTTCGCAGGGCTCTTCGGTACGCTCATCGTCGACCGCCTGACGGACGTGACGATGCTGGGGCTGATCCTCCTCGGCATTATCCTCAGCTCGACAGACTTCTTCATCGGTTACTTCACCTCCCACCCCGAGCTGGAGGCCTCGCTGCGTGCCTTCATCTACTCCCCGTGGTCGGTGGTGCTGGTGGTGGTCGGGCTGCTCGCTCTTGGAGGCTTCATCTGGCTCTTACGCTATCGCCGTGGAAGCCGTATCGCACAGTTCTTCCTGCATATCTGGGACGGGATGATGAGCATCCGCTATATGCCACATCGCGGGCGCTTCCTCCTCCTGACGCTCCTCATCTGGATCGGGTACTTCTGCTACTTCTACTTCGCGCTCTTCGCCTTCGAGGCTACGCGCGACCTTCCCCTCTCCGTGGCAAGTATCGCCTTCGCCATGAGTAGTATGTCGGTCATCGTGCCCGTCCAGGCAGGTATGGGAGCATGGCATGCTGCGGTCATCATTACCTTCACTACCTTTGGTATGGCTACCCAGCCGGCCAAGGACTTCGCCCTCATCGTGCACACGGCACAGACGCTGTGGATCACACTCGTGGGCCTCATCGCGATCATCGCTCTTCCCATCATCAATAGACACTACACGCGCAGACGCACCGCACCCGCTGCGAGCGTGCGCTGAGCATAACTATCCATTATTCATCTTAAGAACGAATCGACTATGGCTGCTGAAATCAAGACCCTGTCTCCCGCTCACGTGTGGAGCTACTTCTATGATCTCACACAGATCCCCCGCCCGACGTTCCACACTGAGGCGGTCCAAGAGTACCTCCTTGCTCTGGCAAAGCGTCTGAACCTCGAGGCTCAGCATGATGCTACGGGCAATATACTCATCCGCAAGCCTGCTACTCCTGGCCTCGAAGGACGCCCCGTGGTGACCCTGCAGGCCCACATCGATATGGTGCCCCAGAAGAATAGCCACATCGAGCATGACTTCACCAAGGATCCTATCGATGCCTACATCGATGGCGAGTGGGTGACGGCACGTGATACGACGCTCGGCGCAGACAATGGTATCGGCGCAGCCTATATGATGGCCGTTCTCTCCGACGATACCCTCAAGCACGGCCCTCTCGAAGCCCTCTTCACCGTAGACGAAGAGGTCGGTATGGTCGGTGCCAACGGCCTACAGCCTGGCTTCTCTAAGGGGGACATCCTCATCAACCTCGACAGCGAGGATGAAGGTCTTCTCTTCGCTGGCTGTGCAGGTGGCCTCGACGTCAACGTCAAACTCGAGTACAAGGATCAGGAGCCTACGCCCGAAGGGGATATCGCTGTGCGCATCAGCCTGACGGGTCTGCGCGGAGGTCACTCGGGTATGGATATCATCCTCGGCCGTGCCAACGCTAATAAGCAGCTCGTGCGCTTCCTCAAGGAGGCTATCGCCAGCTACGGTGCTCGCCTCGTCCATCTCGAAGGGGGCTCAGCTCGCAATGCGATCCCTCGCGAAGCCTTCGCGCTCGTGACCATCCCCGAAGCAGAGGCTGACGGCCTGTGGGAGTTCGCTTCAGACTTCCTTGACACCCTGCAGACGGAGTATAAGAATATCGAGGACGGCATCAGCCTCAGCCTCGAGCGCACGGATCTTCCCAAGACGGTCATCCCCGAAGAGATCCAGGACGGCGTCATCGGCGCCCTCGATGCGTGCATCAATGGCGTGCAGAGCATGCTCACCGACTTCCCTGGCATCGTAGAGTCTTCTACGAATATGGCGAAGATCTTCGTCGGCGACGGTACCTTCACCGCTACCTTCATGCTGCGTAGCTCCTCGGAGAGCCGCAAGGAGTACGTCGCTTCTCAGATCGAGAGCGCGATGAATCTGGCGGGTGCTGAGGTCGAGTTCGCTGGGGCTTACAACGGCTGGGCGCCCAATGCTGCCTCCGCCGTCCTCAAGACGATGCGCCGTGCTTACGAAGAGGTCACGGGTAAGTCCCCCGAGATCACCGTCGTCCACGCAGGGCTGGAGTGTGGTATCATCCAGGGCGTCATGCCTGATATGGATATGATCTCCATCGGTCCAGACCTTCGCTCGCCCCACTCTCCTGACGAGAAGGTGCACATCGCCTCTGTCGAGCGTACTTGGAAGGTCCTCGTCAAGGCGCTGGAGCTGATTTAATTCGTATACCAAGACCCTAAGTATATCATCACAAGAAGAATTTAGTAAATGAGTAAGACAGCTTATGTATTCCCTGGCCAAGGCGCCCAGTTCGTGGGTATGGGGAAGGAGCTTTATGAGAATCATCCCTTAGCCAAGGAGCTCTTTGAGAAGGCCAACGATATCCTCGGATTCCGCATCACGGACATCATGTTCGCTGGTACGGACGAAGAGCTCAAGCAGACGAAGGTCACGCAGCCCGCGGTCTTCCTGCACTCCGTCATCCGTGCGCTCTGCCTCGGTGACGAATTCCAGCCCGATATGGTCGCTGGTCACTCTCTCGGTGAGTTCTCCGCACTCGTCGCTGCTGGTGCGCTGAGCTTCGAAGACGGTCTGCGTCTCGTCTCCAAGCGTGCTCTGGCTATGCAGGAGGCTTGCGAAGCTAACCCTGGTACGATGGCGGCTATCCTCGGTCTGCCCGATGAGAAGGTCGTCGAGATCCTCAAGACCATCGAGGGTGGAGTAGTCATCGCCGCTAACTTCAACTGCCCTGGTCAGCTCGTCATCTCTGGTGACGTCGACGCTGTCGATCGCGCTTGCGAAGCCCTCAAGGAAGCTGGTGCTAAGCGTGCTCTGCGCCTCAACGTCGGTGGTGCCTTCCACTCACCTCTGATGGAGCCTGCACGCGTCGCGCTCGCCGAAGCTATCGAGGCTACGGAGTTCCATAGTCCCCGCTGCCCCATCTATCAGAATGTACCTGCCCACGCTGTCAACTGCACGCACGGCATCAAGAAGAACCTCATCGCTCAGCTGACGGCTCCCGTACGCTGGACGGAGAGCGTACAGGCTATGGTCGCTGACGGTGCTACGCGCTTCGTCGAGGTAGGCCCTGGTGCTGTCCTTCAGGGGCTGGTCAAGAAGATCGCTCCCGCAGTAGAGACCGAAGGCAAGCAGTAAGCTCCGCCTCCGCCTCTATCCCCCAATAGTCCGCCGCCCGGCCCTCTCCCTTACGGAGACGGTCGGGCGGCGGCGCTTTGATAGCCCCCAGTCGAGGGGAGATCGTGCCTGAGAAGCCACTGGAAAATACATACTATTAGGTATTGTGCTCACCTCGTGTGCACTATACCTTTGCACGACATTTACATCTGTTCCCTAATTTCACCAATTGTATCTCCGTCAATGAAGAAATGTATACTCCTGGGGCTGCTCGTGTGGAGCACTGCAGCTCGAGGCGAGATGCTATTGCCCGTAGCTACCCCAGACACCATCACTACTAAGGCTGCGACGCCTACTGCAGCACAGCTCCGTGGTCGGGTCACCGACTCTCATGGCGCTCCTATCGAGGGGGCAGTCCTCGCTGTCGGCGATCCTCAGCTTCGCCTTACTGCTCATACCGATAAGGAGGGACGCTTCGCCCTCGACGGCCTTCCCGCAGGACGCCAGCCCGTCATCATCCAGGCGATGGGCTATATCACGCAGCGCCGTCTCCTCTTCCTCGGAGAGGGAGCAGGCACAGACCTGCACTTCATCCTCGATGAGCGCGAGCAAGCACTGCCTACCGTCGACGTCATCGGGCGCCGTGAGCAGTCGTATCGCAATGCTCTGTCCTTCGCTGGGACCAAGACGGCGACGCTCCTGCGTGACGTCCCTCAGTCCATCGGCTACGTCACGAAAGAGCTGGTCTTAGACCAAGGTGCCATCACCGTCAATGATGTGGTGAAGAATATCAGCGGTATCAATCAGTACTCCTTCTACAATGACTTCTCCATCCGTGGCTTCCGTACTCTGGGCAACCGCAATTCGGGCAACCTCCTCAATGGTATGCGCGCACAGACAAGCCTCTGGCGTCAGTCATCGCTGGCCAATATCGAGCGCGTCGAGGTCATCAAGGGCCCTGCTTCCGCACTCTTCGGGAATGCTGCCCCAGGTGGTGTCATCAATCGTGTGACGAAGAAGCCCCTCAATATAGCCCGTCGCTCGGTATCGCTGACGGCTGGGAGCTTCAATACGAGTCGCGCCTATGCCGACTTTACGGGACCTCTGAATGAGCGCAAGACGCTCCTCTACCGCCTGAACCTCGGCTATGAGAACTCCGACACCTTCCGTGATCTGCAGAGGCTCACGACTCAGATCGTCGCTCCCTCCATCACCTATCTCCCCTCAGAGCGCACTCGCCTCAACGTGGACCTTGTGTACAACGCTAGTGCTGGGAAGCTCGACCGTGGTGTCGCGATCTTTGGCGACGGGGATCTCTTCTCCCGCCCCATCTCTTCTACGCAGTCGGCAGCCAATGACTATCTGCGTGAGCAGACGCTGAATCTGACCTTCGCCCTCTCGCATCAGCTGGCAGAGGGGCTCCTCTTCAATAGCACCTACCTCTACTCCTCCTATAGTGAGGATATGATGGAGCACTCGCAGGACAATGCTTTCGTCAAGAAGGCTGATGGCACGGATGATCCCTCTCTCGTCCTGATGCGTGTCACGAAGCGCTTCCGTAACGTCCGTAACCACGCCTTCAATAACTATCTGACGTGGAATGCCACTACGGGAGCCGTCCAGCACAAGCTCCTCTTCGGCTACGACCACTTCAATACGCAGCTCGCTCCAGGCTCGTCCTATATCGAGGCGGGTGGTTACCTCCTCGCCAACGGCGGTACGGCGAAGACCTTCAAGAAGGCGGATATCGCTAAGTACCTCTTGGATAAGGACGGCAACCCGCGTACGAATGTCCCTGCCTTCGACCTCAACACCACCGTGGGCAATCAGTATCAAGACGTCACGAAGTACATCTATGAGTCGAAGGCCGTACGCCCCTCAGATCAGTACACCAATGGGATCTATCTGCAGGAGCAGCTCACGTGGCATCGTCTGCAGCTCCTCCTCGGGGCGCGTATCGAGTGGTTCACCGATGTTGTGCAGGACGCTAAGGGGGCGAAGAGCTACACCCATCAGCATGCCTTCACGCCACGTGTCGGGCTGGTCTATGGTATCACCCCCTCGACGAATGTCTATGCTACGTGGATCCGTGGCTTCGAGCCTCAGGCGGTCTCCGTGCAGAGTGATCCTACCTCGGGAGGGCCTTTCGACCCCATGCAGAGTGAGCTCTGGGAGCTTGGCGCTAAGGGGGATTATCTCAATAGCCGCCTCACGGCTACGCTGAGTGTCTTCAGCCTCCGCCAGCGCAATACGCTCTACAATGCGGGGATCACGGGTGAGCCTAACCGCATGGTGCCTATCGGCGAGGAGCTCTCACGCGGTGTGGAGGTCGATGTAGCGGGGAAGATCATCCCCTTCTGGAGCGTGATGGCCAGCTATAGCTACAATGTCGCTGAGATCACCAAGGCTGCCGAGGGGACGAAGGACCTCAACCTCCAGCGCCCTGGGACGCCCCGTCATTCGGCAAACGTCTGGACGAAGTTCGTTATCCCTCAAGGTGCACTTGAAGGCCTTGGCCTCGGCTTCGGTGTCCATGGCGTGAGTGAGCGTCTTGGGCAGGTCGGCCGCCGTGCCAATGTAGTCACCTACCCTGGCTATGTCCTCCTCGATGCGGCTCTCTACTATAAGGTGCGCGATGTACAGCTCCAGCTGAATGCGAAGAACCTCCTCGATAAGCACTACTACGTCTCGGGCTACGACCGTCTGCGCTCCTTCCCTGGCTCGCCACGCAACTTAAGCCTCTCAGCGACTTACCGCTTCTAAGGGATAGAAGCGCCACTTTACTTTCTTCCTTTTTCCTCCCCCGCTATACCCCATGTGTCGGGTGTATAGCGGGGGAAGCTGTATCTGGCCTATTCCTATTGGCTCGTCATCAGAGACTGTTGCCGCGAGTCCTGCCCCCTACTTATTGCGCTAAGGCATCGTGCGCCCAGCTCCCCGATATGCCTCTCCGAAGAGATACACAAGCCCTTCGCCTTATCGCGAGTATTCCTCTTATCCAGCGGAGGGAAAAGTGTCCTTCTCGTGAAGAAAAAAGCGCCTTCACGTAGTGGTTTTCCTCTGTCTATGCACGTAGTCTTAAAGACCAGGCACGTAAATCCAAATATCCACGTACGTAGATATTAGATCCACGTACGTAGCCCAAACTTATCTGCCACTCGTCCACAACTTTTATTCCTAGGCGAAGTAACAACCTAAATACAGGTCACTTCTCAAAGCTATATAGGAATCGATCCAAAGCTATATAGCTTTCTTCGTCATCCGACTTATAGCTCTACACAAGTACTCACATAATTTATACAGGTATAGGTAGGAGCTTACACAAGTCGAAGTCGGCGCTTCATTGAGCCCCCCAGGGGCTATATATAGAGCGGTACATTTGCGATAACGCTATTGCGAAGTCAGTATTTTATTTATCTTTGCCTTTGATAAAAGATAACATCAAGCGCACAGCGCTTTACAAACGTAAACATTAACAGAAATGAAGAAATCACTTGCCCTTCTGGCACTTGCCAGCCTCTTCATCGGGACGACATCCTGCCGCAAGAAGGATGAACCTAAGCCCGCTCCAGTAGTATCTACCGACCCCAACACAACTGACGCCTCTGCGGATGTCGCTGCGATCAAGGGCTCTCAGGCTGTCCTCACGGTACCTGCGGGTTCTGTGGTCTACATTGAGCCCCAGACGGGTCTTAAGATCCTCGGTGCTACGATGGACGCTACTGACAAGACGAAGTATACCGTCGGCACTAATGGCCTCCTCGGTATCAATGGGAACGTAGAGAAGCTCAAAATCCAGAGCGACGATATCACAAACCTCAGCCTTCCTAAGTCTTCTCCTCTTTTGAAGACCCTCATCCTCGTATCAAAGAGCTCTTCTGCTACGGCCACTGCAACGGCAATCGACCTCTCTGGGCTGACGGACCTGGAGTCCCTCCTCATCGCTGGCTACTCAATTGAAAGCCTTGACCTCACCAAGCTGAACAAGCTGAAGAACCTCGGAATTGGTGCGTGGAATCTGGGCGCCAACTTCCCTGAGATGACGGATGCCTTTGGCACTATCCCAGAGAAGGCCTCTCGTATCAGCGAGGTCAAGCTTCCCGCTAACAACGTCATCGAGAATTTCATCATGCGTACTGCAACCCTGCAGGATGGTAAGTGCGACTTTGACAATCTGCCTAAGCTGAAGAAGTTCTTCTGCCAGTCTCCCTTCTTCTCAAACTTCACGTTCGCTAAGAGCACGGAGCTGGAAATCCTCTACGCAACCGCACCAACCTCCGGTATCAAGCTCAATGCAGACCTCGGCAACAAGCCTAAGCTGAAGGATATCACATTCCGCAACGCCACCCTCTCCAAGTTCGCTGTCAGCAATGCAACGAATGTGGTACTGAAGGATAGTAATGCTGGCGCTATCGCTGTTGAATTTGACAACATCCCCGCAGCACAGGCTCTACAGTACATCGCTAGTAAAGCTAATGCGAGTGTAACCAGCATCACGCTGAAGAACATAACAATCACTGAGGAGAATCTCGTCAAGATGATCAAGAGACTGCAGACTTCAGGTGGCACCCTTAAGGTTAAGGGCGAGCTCCTCACAACGGCTGTCAATGCTGCTCTCTCAGCTAAGGGCTGGACGGGTGTCGCCCTCTAAGCCATAGCCCAAGAGGCTAACACCATATCACTACGCCCCCACCTACGGATGACTATCCGCCAGGTGGGGGCGTAGTGTTTCCCTTAGAAATGTCTTATCTTTGTTAGTAGTTATTCACAATTAGAGAATACAACTCTCATCATACATCCAACGGACACATGGAACAAGACACCTTCTTAGCCCAGGTACGTGCCAAGGCCCAAGGCTGGCTGACACCTGGATACGATGAACAGACGCGCGCCGAAGTACAGCGCCTCCTCGATGCAGAAGATACGACAGAGCTCGTCGAAGCCTTCTACAAGGACTTAGAGTTCGGTACGGGTGGTCTGCGCGGGATCATGGGCGTAGGCTCCAACCGTATGAACCGCTACACCGTCGGGGCTGCTACTCAGGGCCTGGCGAACTACCTCAAGCAGGCTTTCGCTTCCCTCCCCGAGATCTCGGTAGCTATCGGCCACGACTGCCGTAATAATAGTGACGTCTTCGCACGTATCACCGCTGAGGTCTTCTCTGCTAACGGCATCAAGGTCTATCTCTTCGAGAGCCTTCGTCCTACGCCCGAGGTATCCTTTGCTATTCGTGAACTTGGCTGCCAGAGCGGCGTAATGATCACCGCCTCGCACAACCCAAAGGAATACAACGGCTATAAGGCTTATTGGTCTGACGGGGCACAGATGCTCGCTCCCCATGACCGCAACACGATCATCGAGGTCAATAAGATCACGCGCGCTGAAGATATCCACTTCGAAGCTCGCCCCGAGCTCATACACTTTCTCGGCGAAGAGTTCGACAAGCGCTTCATTGAGCGTGTCGCTTCACTCTCTGCGCCCCAGAAGGAGTCTATCACACGCCACCACGACCTGAAGATCGTCTATACCCCGATCCACGGTACCGGTGTGCGCATCATTCCTGAAGCACTGCGTGCTATTGGCTTCACGAACATCATCAACGTCCCTGAGCAGGATGTCGTCAGCGGAAACTTCCCCACCGTCCACTCTCCCAACCCCGAGGAGCCTGCAGCCCTCGAGCTGGCTATCCGTCGTGCCGAGGAGACTGGTGCTGATATCGTCTTAGCGTCCGACCCTGACGCAGACCGCATCGGGGTAGCAGTACGCAACGAGGAGGGTAAGATCGTCCTCATCAACGGGAACGAGATCTGCTCCCTCCTGACCTACTACGCCATCGCCAATCGTCGTGACGCTGGCCTCCTCCAGCCTACCGACTACGTCGTCAAGACCATTGTAACCACGGAGCTCATCCGTGCTATCGCAGAGAAGTCTAACGTCATACTCTTCGACTGCTACACAGGCTTTAAGTGGATCGCAGACGTCATCCGCAAGAACGAAGGAAAGCTGAACTACATCGGTGGTGGTGAAGAGAGCTACGGCTTCCTCCGAGAGGACTTCATCCGTGACAAGAGCTCAGTATCGGCCTGCTGCATGTTCGCCGAGCTCGCTGCATGGGCAGCCGACCGTGGCATGTCTATCTACCAGCTCCTCCAGCAGGTCTTCGTAGAGTATGGTCTCTACAAGGACCAGGGGGTCAGCGTCGTCCGCAAGGGTAAGAGCGGTGCCGAAGAGATCGAAGCTATGATGAAGAACTTCCGTGAGAATCCCCTCAAGACTCTCGCAGGAAGCCCCGTCGTCGAGGTCCTCGACTACGCCAAGCTTCAGGGCCTCTGGCTCGACAAGGGCGAGGTCTTCACGCTCGATATGCCTACGACCAGCAATGTACTCCAGTACAAGACAGCTGACGGGACGAAGGTATCTATTCGTCCCTCTGGCACGGAGCCCAAGATCAAGTTCTACATCGGTGTACGTGGCAAGGTAACTTCTAAGGAAGATCTCCCCACCGCTGAAGCCGCCTGCCTCGAGAAGATCCAGGTCATCCGTCAGGAGCTCGGTATCTAGTCCTTATCTTCTTCGATACACTTCGCTACCTCCCGTGGGTAAACCATCCGCGGGAGGTAGCTTCGTTTTATCATCCTCTATGCAAGTCTATCTCTGTCCTTCCCCTGAGCTCTATCCACTCTACCACCGTCCTAATAGTATCGTTATCATCGTGGACATCTTCCGAGCCTCGACTACGATGATCGCAGCCTTTGCCCATGGAGCCAAGGGAATACTCCCAGTAGCTTCGACCGAAGAGGCCGAGGAGACGGGTAAGCGTCTGGGTGCACTCATCGCGGCCGAGCGCAATGTCGTACGTTGTGACTTCGCCCAGCTCGGCAATGATCCCGCTGAGTACACGACCGACTTAGTCAGCGGGCGTGAGATCGTCTTCACGACTACCAATGGTACGCGAGCCCTCACGATAGCCCGAGAGCATGGTGCAGAGGAGATCCTCGTCGGGGCACTCACTAACCTGCATGCGACCATCGACTACTGCCAGCGCTCCAGTCGTGACGTCGTCGTACTCGCCGCAGGCTGGAAGGGACAGGCCTCTATGGAGGACATGCTCTATGCTGGCGCCTTCACCGTAGAAGCGAGAGCAATCGCAGGTGACGATACCACCCGTATGGTGCGCGACCTGTGGAAGGACCATGCAGCGACTCTGGATGCTCGTACAGAGTACATCAAGAGTAGCGACCACTACGTACGACTAGAGCAAGCAGGCTTCGCAGACTGTGTGACCTACTGCATGAGCCTAAGCCTCTTCAACCTTGTCCTACGTCTAGAAGATGGCTGGCTTCGTATGATGTAGTCGCATGCTCGAGTGAACATAGCCGGCAGCCAGATAGTTATAAGAGCGAATAAGCTAACCCCCTCCTACCTTTCTGGCAAGGAGACAAAAACAATACAACAAGCAATGGCAACAGTCACTTTCAAAAAAGACCTCACCGTACACCTCTCTGGTGAAATGCCTGCCGTAGGCACTACCGCTCCTAACTTCGGGGCTACGAAGACGAACCTCAGCGAGATCCACCTCGAGGATCTGCGTGGTCAGCGTGTCGTGCTCAACATCTTCCCCAGCGTCGACACAGGCGTCTGCGCTACCAGCGTACGTCGCTTCAATGCCGAAGCTTCTAAGCTCGACAACACCGTCGTCCTCTGTGTATCTAAGGACCTGCCTTTCGCTCAGTCTCGCTTCTGCGGTGCTGAAGGCCTCGACAAGGTAGTACCCGTATCTGTCTTCCGCCACAACTGCTTCACGGAGCACTATGGCCTCGAGCAGCAGGATGGTCCTCTGGCTGGTCTCTTGGCACGTGCCGTCGTCGTCATCGATGAGGCTGGTAAGATCCTCTACACTGAGCTCGTCCCCGAGATCACGCAGGAGCCCAACTACGAAGCTGCACTCGCTGCACTGAAGTAGCTCAAGGGAGCTTACTCCGTACTAAATAAGAGAGCGTCGCATAGTCCATTGTGGTGGAGCTATGCGACACTCTCTTTTTATCCCGTGCGTAGTACGAGATACTACGAATTAGAAGGGGTAGCCAATGGCAATATTAAAGGCAAGTAGCTGCTTAGGCTCTTGGTAGGTGATGACCCAAGGACGCCCATTCTCCACCTGTGGATCATGGAGCTTAGCCCCCACATCAAAGCGGAGGACGAAGTAGTCAAAGTCCCAGCGTAGCCCCAGCCCACTCGACAGGGCGATCTCCTTATAGAAGCGGTTCCACTGGAAGTCTCCCTGCGGCTGATTCTGATAGGCGCGTATCGTCCAGATATTCCCTGCGTCAGCGAAGAGGGCAAGCTGGAGAGGGCCAAGGATCTTCATACGGTACTCGGCATTCATCTCAAGCTTGATATCCCCGACCTGATCGAAGATGGATTGGCTTGCTGAGCGAGGCATACTACCAGGGCCGAGGCTACGCGCAGACCAGCCACGCAGGCTATTAGCGCCACCAGCGAAGTAGCGAAGGTCAACAGGCACGTACTGACTATTGCCATAGGGATAAGCGACGGCCAGCCCCAAATGATAGGCAAAGGCATTCCCTTCGCTCAGCTTACGAAGCCCACTATAGTCAATCTCCCCCTTGACGAACTGCGCAAAGTTCGTCTCGAAGAAGCGATACGACCCGTAGGCATCACGCTCCCTATTCAGCAGTGCCGATACCCCATAGAGCAGACTCCCCGATGACTGGACAAAGAGACGCAGGTTATGTACCCAAGGCGAAGTCGAGAGGCGGTAGTCATTGAGCGAGTTGTAGCGGAAGAGGTACGAAGCCCCGAGCACAAACTGATCTCGGTAGTTCAGGATCTGCGTGATGAGTGGCATCGAGCGGCGGAATTCCTCATTGATATAGCCAAAGTGAAGGAAGTCCAAGTCGATGACCTTCAGCTGATGGCGATAGGCGGGTGTGTAGTGGCTGTGCCAGCTATAGCCCCACTTGAAGGAGAAGATATCACGGCTGAACTCTGGACGACGGTGGTGGTCATAGCTTACCTGCAAGCTCGTCGAGGACAGGATCGTTGATGGCCCCTTCGAATGGCGGAAGGGCACGAGCAGACGAGGGAAGGTAAGTGAAGCCTCTGCCCCATAGTTCAAGTGGTCATTGCGACGCTCACCAAGGCTCTCATAGCCACCACGCAGCTGGAGGTGAAGCTGCTCCCCACCATGGAAGAGGTTGCTATTTTGGAAGTTCAGCGAAGAGCTCACCCCAAAGTTCCCCGAGGAGTTCGTCCCGACGATATCCCCACCGATACTCTTCGTCTGGGTGGAGGCAGCGGTAATGTCGCAGTCCAAGACAGCAGAGTCCGTAGCGAGCGTATCTGGATGGTACTGGATCGAGACGCTCTGCAAGGTTGGCAGTTCGCTCAGCGCAGTATAGGTAGATGAGGTATGCTGCATCGAGTAGAGTGCACCTGGACGAATCCAGATACGTCGTGCAAGCTCCGAGGGGCGGATATAGTGCTTCGGATCAAGGTCGAAGCTAATACCATCACGCGCCTGCTTCAGAGACTCCCCCGTCTCATATCGAGCGATCTGACGCATCCGCACGCGTCCGATGCGATAGGTCTTCTCGGGCGAGTGAACTACGCTACGTACCCATACATCGGAGGCAACCAGCGTATCGACCTCGAAGCGGACACTATCACCAGAGAAGGTATAGTAGCCTCTATTACGAAGAATCTGAGTGATACGCTCCTGCTCGGCCTGCATATTCTGAGGAGAGAGGATAGCACCTGAATGGAGATAAGAGCGATAGCGCTCACCACGGAAGCGACGCTTCTCTATGAGTGTATCTTGAGGGTAAAGATGCTGGGCAATACTGCTATCTTGGATAGACTCCGAGAAGCGACCTACACGTAGACGGCGACCAGGTATGATGGTGTATGCCAGGCGAGCTCGCTTAGCCTTGGTCGTATCCACACGGAGAGTCGTCTGAGCCTTGAGGTAGCCCATATTGTACATCGCTGCGGTGAGGTTGGCTCGACCAAACTCAGCTTCTTCCGCGCTATAGAGCACAGGGGGATCTCCCCACTTACGCAGCTGACGGTTGAGGAAGCTATTACTCTTCGGATTACTCAAGCTATAGAGCCCAAGTGTCCAGTCAAAGAGCCCCAAGAGCTTTGTATTGGGTCGTTGTGGAAGGAAGGACTCAAGGTCACCGAGCTGCTCCCGCTCTGTCTGATCGAGGGAGTCCACTTGGATAGTGACCTTCGTAAGTAGGTAGCTCCCATCCCCGACGTACTTTGTCGTTGAGCACGAGGATAAGGCAAGCCCCAGCGCAAGGGCCAAGGCATATCTATTCTTCTTCATTCGCTGTCCATAGCTGCCAAGCCTTATCGGCCTGGAGGTGTAGCATCTCGAGACCACCCTTCGCTCTTGCTCCACTCTGCAGGGCTCGACGGAGGAAGGTCGTCGGTGAGGGATTATAGATGAGATCATAGCAAAGGTGAGACTCCCCAAGAGCCTCGTAGGGCAAGGGGAGGCACTCTCCTTCGTGAAGACCTATGGGCGTGGCATTAATCCATAGAGGGGTCGCTTCCCCCTCTTCTCTTGTCAAGCTCTCGTAAGAGCGCTGTCCGCTCTGAGGAGTACGGCTCACCTGCTCATAGCTGATACCGAGTTGATCAAGAGCATAGAGTACAGCAGAGGCCGCACCTCCCGTACCGAAGACCCAAGCATGAGGTCGCTCCTCACCAAGAAGAGGGAGCAGTGAGTGGTAGAAGCCCCAGACATCCGTATTATGTGCGGTGATATGGCGCTTTCCTGAAGGAGTATGCTCAATATGCAGTACGTTGGCGGCCTGCAGACGCTCCACTTCGGGAGAGCAAGCATCCACATAGTGAAGCACCTCTCGCTTATAAGGGAGCGTGACGTTCAGCCCTCGGAGCGAAGGATGAGTAGCCAATAGCTCGGGCAACTCCTCTATTCTCTGAAGCTCATAGCTATCATACGAAGCATCTATCCCGAGACGATCAAAGAGCTCCGAGAAATATCGAGGAGAGAAGGAGTGCCCCAAGGGACGACCTATGAGCCCATAGCTACAACGTATCGGCATCTACTCTGCTGATATCTATTTCCCCTTAGCCTGGAGGATAGTGATAGGATTGTGGGTATCGACCGTAAGCAGCGTCTCATAGGAAATATGCCAGCCGACTCGCTCAATGGCCTCGCGGAAGAGCGCCAGTGTCTCCTCTGAGACCGAGTTGAAGACGAGCACGCCATCAGCTCCCATAAGCGCAGTGAGGCGCTCAACAAACTCGATGAGCTTCCCCCCATGACCACCAATGAAGGCGGCCTCGGGGCGGGGAAGCGACTCAAGATCTTGGCTAAGGAAGTCTCCAATATGGTAGTCAATACCTGGAGCGTGGAAGCGACGGCTATTGACCTCCATGAGCTCCTTCCCCTCGGGACGCACCTCGAAGGAGGTCACCAAGAGATGAGGATAGCGGAGCTTGGCCTCGATAGACACCGAGCCTGTGCAGAAGCCTACATCCCAGAAGCTACGACGGCGCTCAAGCTCGAGCAGACTCAGGCTCACCAGACGCACTGGCATCTTCGTGATCATATTCACACGACCATTGAGGGGGAAGAAATCCAGCTCTTGCAGGCCAATCGGGGCATCGTATGCCGTGGGCTGTGGATCTTCAATGATCAGGCAGTTGGGGTGACCGAACTCTCGTCCGACGACTTCATGTAGCGGGAGGCTATAGACTTCCTCTCGGCTCCCTCCGAGTCGCACACCGATATGCATCTGATAGCCCGTATAGTCATAGTCGATCATCCGCTGAGCGATGAGCGCTGGGGTATTCTTCTTATCCGTCAAGACTCCCACCTTTGCAGCACGCTCAATGAGAGCACGATCCAGCTCCAGCCAAGGACGTCCCGTCAGTGAGACGACACGCATATCATGGTAGGGCAAGCGCAAGCTATGTGCGAGCATCTGCAGAGAGCTAAAGGAGGGGAAGGTCTGGGCGACCTGCCCTGGGAACTCGCGCATAAGTGTCGTAGTGAAGCCAAAGAAAAGCGGATCACCAGAAGCAAAGACCAGAACGGGCTCATCCAAGGCACGATACTCCTGATAGACCGCACTGAGGGGAACGATAATATCAATCCATACGGCTCCCGCGGGGAGTAGATCGGCGACGAGCTCGCGGTGGCGACGCCCACCGGAGAAGACTCGATGCTGAGCGATGAGTTGCTGTACTTCGGGGGAGAAGAGGGGGCACTGCTCATCGTTCATTCCTACGACGGTGAAGCGAAGCCCTTGGGTTGTAAGATTCTTTTCGTCCAAGAGTAGTATCAAGCTTATCTATTATAGGTCGCAAAGGTACTAATAATAAGGTGGGCTTCTCCCCTATTCCTAAGCGGTCTTCCGAGTGATGCTTTTTGAAGCAGTACTGGTCGATGATCGAACCAGTACTGGTCACCCTAAGCAACCAGTACTGCTCAGCGTCGCGACCAGTAGTAGTCAACTCAGTGACCAGTACTGGTCAATATTCCCCTTCTAAAATAGTGCTCTCCACCTCAGAAGAAAAAGCCTCCGACCACTCAGTGGTAGTCAGCTCTTCCTAATACAATATTATACCTCCTTCTTGCAGGCTCAAGAAGAGAGGAAGGTCCATTTATGGATAGAATCTACCCCTATATATGGCTTCATCTATACAAGGTAAGAAGCTGGAAGATAAGCTAATGATTTCCTTCATTATTTTATTAAATCAAATCACCTTAGAGACCTCGTCTATCCTATAGAAATGACCTATATTTACCCTCTGGAAAGCATTACACCAACCATAAAAACGCTGAAGAATGAAGAACGAAAGACCACTTTCTCGTCAGGCTCGGCTACGGAGTACACTCGTTGTCTCCCTGCTCACCCTCTGCTCCATGCCCCTTGCGGCAAATGCAGCCATAGAGCAAGAGCCGTCGTCAAGTCCTGTCACACTCGCCCAAGTAGCAGGTAAGATACGCGGGCACATCGTGGATGCTACGACTGGAGAGCCCATCGTCGGGGCAAGTATCCGCGTCAAAGGCAACAAACGTATCGGGAGCATCTCCGACAAGCAAGGTGGATACGCCTTGTCTGCTTCCCCAGGGGTGACACTGATCATCTCCTGTGTCGGATACGAAACCTTAGAGATCCAGGCGATAGAGAAGGATCAAGTCATCCAGCTAAAAGAGAACTCCAAGACCCTCGGCGAGCTCGTCGTCGTTGGCTATACAACACAGCGTAAGGAGAGCCTCACGGGGGCTATGATTAACCTCAAGGCCAGCAAGCTCAAGGACATCACTACCCCCTCCGTCTCCAACCTCCTCAATGGCAAGGCTCCTGGTGTATATGTCGCACCTGGATCAGGGCGCCCCGGATCGAGCGCAGCCGTGGTGATCCGCGGACAAGCCACCCTCAACGGAAACACGCGCCCCCTCTGGGTGATTGACGGTGTGATCGTAGGTGACGACCCTGGTCAGCTCAGCCCTCAGGACATTGAGAGCCTCACGATCCTCAAGGACGCAGCCTCCACCGCGATCTATGGCTCTGCTGGAGCAAACGGTGTCGTCGTAGTCACGACCAAGAGTAGCCGCTCAGGCAAGCTCCGCACCTCTGTCTCTATGCGCACAGGTATCAGCCAGCTAACCAATGGCAACCTGCATATGATGAATGGTGCCGAACTCTACGACTACTTTGCCTCCACAGGCAATGCCAGCACCATCCCCTTCCCTCGATGGAAGCCAACCCTACGCAATGACAACTTTGACTGGTGGAAGCTGGCTACACGCACCGGCGTCTCTCAGGACTATAACCTCACCCTACAAGGGGGGAGCGAAACGATGAACTCCCTCTTCTCCTTAGGCTACTATGATGAGAAGGGTGCTGTCAAGGGCTTTGACTACAAGCGCTATAACTTCCGCCTGAAGACCAGCTACAAGCCACTCAGCTGGCTCACTATTCGCCCTATGATCAGCGGGGCGATGCAAACCTCCGAGGACAGACAGTACTCCATCTCTGCGATGTACTCGATGCTCCCTTGGGATAGCCCATACGATGCTGAGGGGAAGCTCGTCCCGCACCAATACTCGGGATGGGTAAATAGCAACAGCACGAATTACCTCCGTGACCTGCAGTGGAACCACTATGATGGGAGCTACTACGAATTCATGGGTAACCTTGACTTCGACGTTCGTATCGCACCTTGGCTCACCTTCTCCTCGGTCAATAACTACAAGTACGTCCACAGCACGGGTCACGGCTACGAAGACCCTCGCTCCAATGGTGGAGAGAGCGTCCAAGGTCGTATTACCGAGTATCACGGACAAGTAGCTCGTCGCTACTCAAACCAGAAGTTCCTAACGAATAATAGCTGGGGCCTGCATAACCTCAATGGGTTGCTTGCTTATGAGTTCAACGACTATTGGGGTAAGTCAACCAGCGCCAATGGGACGGGCTTTGTCCCAGGCTTTGAGGTACTGGACATCACCGCTAAGCCAGAGAAGGCTAAGGGTGGGATCGCGGAATGGGCGGTACAGTCCGTCTTCGCTAATGCTCGCTATAGCTATGACAACCGCTATCTCCTCGAAGGGTCTATCCGCCGTGACGGTGCCTCCAACCTCGGTTCAAGAGCCAAGTATGGTACCCTCTTCTCTATCAGTGGCGGGTGGAGCATCCACCGCGAATCATGGTTTGGGATCAAGGCATTCGACCAGCTGAAGCTCCGCGCCTCCTATGGCTCGGCTGGTAACCGTCCATCCGCCCTCTACCCCCAGTATGACCTCTATTCGATAGCATCCAGCTACAACGCTCAGCCTGGTATGCTCATCTCTCAGATCGGGAACAATGACCTTACCTGGGAGCGTACCTATACTGCAGGTATCGGGCTTGACGCTTCGCTCTGGTCAAACCGCCTGCACTTCACCCTTGATCTCTACTCCAAGAAGACCGACAACATCCTCTATAATGTACCCGTCACCAGCCTCACAGGTGTGACTCACATCTACCGTAACATCGGTAAGATGGCCAATAAGGGTATCGAGGTAGCTATCGGTGGTGATATCATCCGCAGCAAGGACCTCACCTGGAGCCTTGACCTCAACGTCGGACACAACACCAATAAGCTCACCGACATCTTCCGTCAGTATGATCCCTCAGGACAGTACATCGCTAAGCCCGTTATCATCGGTGACGGTAGCGGTATAGCAGGCTCTGCCTCCCGCATCCTCGAAATCGGCTCTCCTATCGACACCTACTACATGCCTGAGTGGGCTGGAGTAAATCCTGATGACGGGCGCCCCATGTGGTATAAGGAAGGGACTAACGGAGAGCGCGTCACAACCAGCAACTACGCCGAAGCCAAATACTACAAGCTGGGCTCTGCTGCACCTAAGGTCTTCGGGGGGATCACGACGAACCTCCGCTGGAAGGAGTTCGACCTCTCGGCTACGTTCGGCTATGCTCTCGGTGGACAGATCTACAACTACTCTCGCCAAGAGCTCGACTCTGACCTCACCTACACCGACCGCAATCAGATGTCACTGCAGAAGGGTTGGTCACGCTGGCAGAAGAAGGGCGACGTCGCCACTCACCCACGCGCCCTGTACAACAACAAGGACAACGGTAACAAGGCCTCATCTCGCTACCTCGAGGACAACTCCTTCTTCAAGCTACGTACTCTCAGCCTTGGCTACAACCTCTCCCTGCCTCAGCTGAAGGTGCAGAACCTCCGCATCTACCTCAATGCTGAGAACCTCTTTACCCTG
>ERZ772977.256-NODE-256-length-41739-cov-77.025717_pt1 | contig 41739 bp, 45 predicted proteins | sample MGYA00511131_ERZ772977 | MGnify/ENA primary metagenome ERZ772977 (study PRJEB29015, sample SAMEA2737935) | human oral metagenome | biome: human oral; feature: human-associated habitat; material: dental | place: China | collected 2151 ...
ACGATTAACACGTTTCATCATTCTCTTTATTGTTTTTCTTTGTTATTATTATTTTTCTCAGGGCTACTCGGGGCGACTCGGGTGGTCTTGGGAGTATTTTTGCCTTAGAATTATTTTTCAAGTTTACACCCTGTATGAAGAAGTACTGATTCAACTTAGTTTCAATACTTCTTCTCATTGTTTTCGTTTTATTTTTGTTTATTAAGCCAACTGGCTAAGAACCACCCAGTCTAGTCTTAATCGTCAACTTCAACTTCAACTTCAATGTCCATATGTGCCTTTGTTAATCACACCAGACGATAAAAGGTCTAGATTGGGTTCTTTTTTAGAAAGGAATTTATTTCTGTAAGTTAGTTATGTATGAAAGGAAGTAGTAACAACTTTATAATAGAGTGGTAATTTTTCAAAGTTAGTACTCTATTATGAAGATGTTTAGAGAATGAAATCTCCCCACTACTACCACCAACTACCACTAACTACAACTAAAAATAACACTAATAATAAATCTAAATATAAATACACAAATAATAATCTTAATAAATACTACAAAATCAATACTACTTACAACACTTTTTAAACTTTTCACAACTTCTATATTTTCTTTTTTTACTACATTTTTTCTACTTTTTTATCTTATTTACATTGTTTTAAAACTGAGAATAAAAGTTTATAGTGTTTGGTTGATTTAGATAGTTGGACCTATACATTCTTATACGAATGTTATAGGCATGTATAGGTTTAATTAGCTATTTTAGCTAAACCTATATCCGCTAATAGATTGGTTAGTATTTCGTATTCTATTACGAATGTAAACCTAACCTTTCTAGGGTATAGATCCTATTAAGATTCCCTAGTATTTAGATTTCGGTGTTTGCTTTACGTTGGTATGGTGTTGGTCGTTAATGTTGGTTTGGTTTCAATCTAGGCTTTTCTGGCTAATGTAAAAATGTATGCGCTGTTAGCAGTGTGTTGATCTTCTCTCACGAGAGGTGAAATGCTTTGTTATCGTTCGATCATGTCTGCGATGGGTCTGAAACATGGCTTCTCTCCAGCTTTTCGGCTCGCAAGAGTTGAACCTGTGTAGTAATGCACCAGGGCGAACAGGCGGTACCTCGTTCGACTTAGTAGGCGGGTAGGCTAGTAGAAATACTGGTTTACGGCACGAACTGTAGAGAGGTGTGCAATATCCCAAGAGAGTCCGCTATACGGTCTATCCGGTTCGGCTAGGTAGGGTTTCAGCTAGGAGAAGTCTATTTCTCGTATCCCGTTGGGTGTTGTTTCCGAAAGGAGATAATATTCAATGCGTAATCCAAAAGATTCTTGATTATCTATTTAGGTGTTCATGTCTTTTCGATTTGGATATTTAAACTGATTTTCAGGAGTCTTTTGAGCTTACGAGTTCCGAATGGAGCTGGGTATCGAGAGATAGGCGGCTTTTAGTCGTCACTTTACTTGGTCGAGCTGTGCGGTTGCTATGCAAGGTCAGGACTTGAGGGTGCGTATGCATTCTCTGCAGGGACTGTTGGGCGCTTCGGTGTGAACGGGACTTGTCAGAAGGCTTAGGTTGAAGCTAAACTGATGTTAACGGCTAACGCTGTGCTGACGTAAGGTGAATGCTGAAGTCTATTTACCAGGGAGGGCTGATGGCGAAAGCTTGATGTTCATTCTTGGGCCGGCTAGTGATGATCCTGCCTCGTCGTCGAAAGACGGCGGGGTAGGGGAGCTGGTCGGTAATCGGAGGAAAGGAATTGAAATATAACGTATTAAAATCAAAAAAAAAGAAAATGCCTCTCTACCTACTAACGGTAGAGAGGTCGTATATGCTATATGCTGTTTTACATTAGCATTTAACACCTTCTTTCAAGATGAAAGTTTATTGAGTAACACATTACGTTTATTCATGTGGTAACTAAGGCATTCGTATTTATCATTGGTAAAGAAAATACATCCGTCCACGCTGATTACCGTATATTTAAACCCACCTATTAATAACTTCGTTTCTTTATTTACAAAATAGGGTTTATTATCTACTTTTACATTTAAGTCATTACTTGTAATTTCAATTTGATAACGAGTCTTATCGTGTCTAGATTTAACCGGATTAATAGTTTCGATGAAACGATAAGATTTTAATACCTCTAACACATGTGTCAGATCTCGAAGTCGATTAAATTTATTGAAGAAACTTTCTTCTTCATCATCGGTAGAGATTACTGTAATCAAAGATTCATTTAATGTTTTATACATGATTCATTTCCTAAAAAGATGGATAATATAAAATAGAAAATACTCTCTACTCCGATTAAGGAGTAGAGAGTATTTAGTTTAGTTACAGAGAATCGAAATAAGCTTTAGCAGCTTCTTCCGAATCGAAACCATGAACTTCTCCATTATGGAGGATCACATAGTGTGCCGCATTACTAGCGATGAGTTTAGCTTCAGCTTCGACTTTGGTAGAACCGGTAACAGTACCGTCAGTGTGGGAGAAGTGCTCAGTACCTTCTTTCAGAATGATGGCAGTGCCTTCATCATCGAGATAGGTATCTTTAATAACAAAACCACTGTTAGCTACAATGCTTTTGTCCACGTAAATATTGTCCTCAGTACGAGTACTTTCAATTACAACATCTTGTTTTTCATTGAAACGATAAAACATATTTTTTTCCTTTTTAAAGAGTTGGCGTTATTTTACTATTGTAGAGATTATAGGCTTCATCCAGCGTTGCAAACACCAAGATTTCGTCAGTATCAGTGATCACTACAAAGTTTTCAGAATTGGCAGTAAAACGACTACCTACAATAGCTGTTGCTTCGATACCTTTAACGTAGTTTTTAGCAGCGACTTCTTTAGTAATGCCAAAACTAATAGAGTCATCGGTAACAGTAATATCTGTAACCAAAGGATGTTCAGAAAGCAATTCTACGGCTTTATTACACGCCCATTTGATATCGCTGTCATCGTATCCCTCGATAACTTTTATAGATGCGTCATTACCGACCAGTACGTTGTTTTTATAAAATTCAGACACTAACATTGTTAATCCTTTCTTAGGGTAAATTAATTCGCTAATTAGGTCATAATTTAAACAATCAAGAATTAACAAAATAGTCAGTCTTTATTTAAGAGACAGTATTGCTAAATTGCCTTTTATCTCCGTGAGCATATTGGCAATTTTTAAAGCATGTTCCTTTTCACCATTGTCCACCGTACGGTAGAATGAAAAAGAAAATACATGCTTATATTCTTTAGCATCGAACTCGATATTAAATCTGCCTTTAAAATGAACAGAATTAATACCGTGGCGACGCAATAGACGATTTAAATCAATACCAGTATGCAACAGATTATCTAAATCGTCCTCATTTGCATGGTTAACGCATTTAATAACCAGATCAAGAAACTTGTCGGATACAAGATCTATACTGCTTCCTTTCTCTAATTTGTCATGCAAACCATTTTTTACTGAAGTTTTAACGACACTAGTTAAAACAACGTTTTTAACTTTGTCGAATAAGTCTATGTCAAACATTACGATATACCTTTCTTAGTCGATAGTGAGATTGTCAATATAATCCCCGATATAAAACAACATCAGGTAGAAAAATACCGTAGCCGTTACCGCAATTAATACGGCCGTCAATGTTTCTTTATTTTCTTTTTTCATGGTCAATACCTTTCTGATTTAAAATATCAATGATCGTTACTAATATTACAATCATTATTCCTTCAAAGTTAGAATAGAGTTTAGGTTTATTTCTTAAATACTTGGTCGATGATAAGAATAATTTCTTCTATAGAATAATTCAAAGCATCCCACTGCAGATTCTTATACAGAATCTTTTCATGGTAGTATTCTTTCATGTCAAGTTCTGTCATTAACTTAGAGATTTTCTCACGAGTATTAATCAGGTGTTTTAAACTGCTGCATTGATTTAATTCTTCGTCAGTCGGAACATCCGTTAAGATATTCCAGTCTTTATCTCTAAATCTATTTTTAAATTCAGTATGCAGAATACCTACGGATATTTTGTAATACTCTATGTATTTATCCAACATATCCAAGCGATCTTTTTCAAGATTTACAGTGTAATCACGGTAGTCTAAACCTAAATAGATAATCATACAAGCTATTACAATAATAGCTGTAATCCAAAAAGTATTCATTTCTCAACCTTTCATGATTAAATTTTAGAAGAGTGAGTTATGTATGAGAAGTGTGAATTAAAGAAGGAGACTGTTATCGGCAATCTTCTTCTACTTAGTGTCCTGATGCACTAGGACTAGAGTGGCTTAGAAGTACTAGTATACTACTTCTAACCATTCGTTGAACAAGTCATTACTGGCTTGTTCGTATCTATCAAGGTATTCTTGCTCCTCTTTAGATAGAGTAAAACCATTCAGTTTCTTATTCTGAAGTAGTTGTACTACATATAAGTTCACATTTCTCACCTCCTTTCTACGACAAGAATATTACACTAGGATACTCGCGGTATCCTAGTGTAATGTCGTTTATGTCTAATGTTAATAAAGTAAAAGATTAATGCTTAGATAAGATACCAAACATTTCTTTATTAAAATATTGAACCTGTTTAAAATCAAGAAAGGTTCAATCTAATGATATATATTTATTTTAATCTAAGTTATAGACAGAAAGTTTATTAAAAATGGAAACTGAAGATAAAGAATATAAACAGATTGAAACATTCCTAGAGAAACAAAAACCTAAGGTAAGAACTAATGCCGAAATTATCAAAGCTGAAGAAGATTATCCTTACATGCTTCATGGCTCGATCAACGATAGTATTAAAGTATTCACCCCTCGTTTAGCAGAGCGTTATGCAAAAGGATCGGAAGACAGAACAGTAAATCGTGTCCATGTGTCAGAAACTTTAGTAGGTTGTATCATGGGTATGGATGAACTAACTGGTTATCTTCAGTACAATACTGGCGAAGAAGAAGCAGAAGTCTTTAAAGGTGGTTGGTATATTTATGCGATTCCCTACAAGTATGCTTTAAAACCCAATGTTAACTTAGTATACGACGCTGGTCGATCTAATGAAGTTTGGTTAGTTCCTTATTCTAAAGAAACCAAAGAGTACAAAGGTGAGATTATTGCTAAAGTATTTTTAGAATCGATGTCTTATGCTAATTTAGGCATGGACGAGAATAAGAATACTTTAAGAAAATATATCACGACTTACATTGTAGAAGTCACGAGTAAATCTATTAAGATTGATCAGTCTTCTAATAAACAATATCCTAAAGGGTACTATAAAGTAGAGATTACTCGTACTACAGATAATGGACATCATGTTCAATATTCTTTTAATGAAGATTTAGTAAGAGTACAGAAAATAGATAGAGATGAATATAACAAGAAAAAGAAAGTTATGGCACCTAAAATGCTTTACAAGAATAAAACTTTTTTCAATTGGTAGTACTTATATATGAAAAAGTTAATAACAATCTGTTTATACTCCTTAAAGAAAACAATTGTTTGACACGGTTCCCTTGATGTTTACATGACGCTCTCCTTATGTAAAACACAAACCTAATGCCAATGTCTTTGCTGATCTGATTCATCGTGTTCGTCAGTAAAGTTTAGATAATCGGGAGATGAACTTATAATTAATTGGCGATTCCTCGAACAAGTAATTTGATTTGGGTTATTTGTTCCTAGTTATGTTTGATGGCATAATTAGTCTCCATAATAGTTCTGGGCTATCCTCTCTACTCCTTACGGGGTAGAGAGGCTCTAGCTTTTATTTTTAGCTATTCTATTTTACATGAAGCAGTACTTTTAAATTTTAAACCCGTGTAAACAGAAAAGGAAAATCAACATGGCTGAATTGACTATTACTCGTGCTTTGTCTCGTGCTAAAGTAATTAAGAAACGTTTAGACGATTTGTCTCGTGAATCTTTCGTAGGTTATGTACGTAAAGCAGAAGCTGAAAAATTAGGCGCTCAACAATACGCCAAGAATTCTCAATCTAATTTTGATGAGTACCAATCTCTCTTGAAAGAATATGTAGCCATTAAAACGGCTATTCACCAATTCAACGATACCAAAGAAGTTACTATTACTGGATTTGGTACTTTTACCGTAGCACAACTCCTGGTGGAGAAATCTATTCAGGAAGAGCGTCGTAAAGTATATCGCAATATTCGTGAACAAAATCGTGTTGCTTTGAATATGATTAATGTAGCAGAAGAAGAGATTGCTTCTAGTGTTTCTAAATACTTGGCTACTCAAGACAAGCAACTAAGTGAAACGACTCCTAAAGAATTCATTGAAGATCTGGCTAATAAATTCCGAGAAGCCAAACAAAAAGAATTAGAAGTGGTTGTGGTATCTGGTTTTGACCACATTAAATACTTGGAAGAAGAAGATAAACGTATTGAACTCTTTACTGCTGAGATTGATACTATTCTTTCAGAAGTCAATGCCACTAACATCATCAACGTAACTTTCTAAATAAAATAATTTAGAGTTACCTCTTTTATTTGAGAGGAATATTCAGTATTGTTCTAACAGATACGTATCTAATCATTTTAGTTTATCTTTGAAGTGTGTTTTGGGCTGGTTAAGATGTTGTATCTACGGAATAGAATATTGTATTTCTCTCAATCTATGGAGGAATCCCCTAGCGGCAATGGGATCTGACTGTAAATCAGACGCGAAAGCTTCGAAGGTTCGAGTCCTTCTTCCTCCACCAGTTTTAAAGATATGTTAATCACTTATCGAATATCAGTAAAGTGAAGACCCTTGAGAAGATATGAGAAGAGTCAGCAAGCAAACTAGACTACGTCCTAAATACTTATACATGTATTTAATCTAGGAATGATTAAAGTAGGCTCGCCATATACTGAGCCACCATACTGCCAGACGCAGTGACGACTTAAAGTTCTAAAGATCAAAGTTCTAAATACATAAAGTTCAAAGTTTTAAAACGACTGTGGAATACTTTAATAGAAAGACAGTCAACGAAAAGCTTTAAATCTGTATAAGTTAAAATTTCTATCAAATCCTACTGTTGTGGTTACAAAAAGGTATTCACCCTTTCTGATTCCCGTAGGCTGGTTTGATGGTTAACATATCTCCCCTACTCCGTCTCTACTTAGCGAAGTCCAGGCTAAGTAATGTACTGACTGAATTGCTCCACACCTCCACGCCTTTCAAAAATCGACCCTCTGGAGCAATTCGTCACTGGCATTTCTTCAGAGACTGTAATTTCAAAACGTGTCCTAATGGCTATTTGGATTGGGAATGTAAATGACATGGGTATAGAAAATCCTTTTAGGATAGATAGTACCTAGGGCATTACTATGAGATTACAGTCTCAACCTTATCTTCTGTAACCTTATAACAGGTACAGAACATGAGCTACTTTCAATTTCATGATGACTACTTCGATACACTCTCTACCTATTCGGGTAGAGAGTGTACTTTTTATGTCTTTATAAAATTAAAAAAAAATACTCTCCCTTTTACAGGAGAGTAATTCTTCATTTTAACCAAATAATGGAGGAGGTCTTTTGACGACCTTCTCTTTCAGTATATAAGCAAAATTTATCACGGTTGGTTCAGCAATTTGATCGATGATAACTTTGAATAGACTTCCATTAGGCGCAACCAAGAACCAATCAAAGCTTTTCATAACGCCAAAATCAACAGAGAAATACAAACCAGCTAAATTAATAGCGATTTCTCTTTTGCCATTATACCTGCTAAGAAGATTAGCCTCGTCCATGATTTGGTAATAAAGAACAGACGCATCGTAAGTTAAACGTACTCGTTCATGCATATCTTTAAATTCATCGCACTCAATAATCTTGAATAGTTTCCTTTCCAGATCTTTAACCAACTCATCGAGTTTACCTTCTCTTACTTTTGGTTCTACTTCTTCTGATTTAGATTTGTTAACAATCTCTACAGATTCTAAATCAAATGTAAATGCTTTAGACATAATGCTTCCTTAAGATATCTGGTAAGAAATATCGCCCTTATCACCAGTAAATTTAAGACTGATCATTTTAGACAGCATGAAGATTCTTCGGATAGATTCTGTATCTTTAAAGTCTTCAGCACTTACTGACAAAGATAGGTAACCACTGTTCCAGATATGGGGAACATCACACCCACCTAATTTAGACAACGCAACACATTTGTGATAGTAATTAGGTAAAAGTAATACATCCCTAAATCCAAAGTCACCACGATAATTGTAATCAATAGCCTTGATTAGATCCTCGAAGTTTTCTTCACCTTTCAGTAAGTAGTATTTGTTCTTTTCATGGCTCAAGGCAATGACCAAGCCAGTATCTTTCACTTTTGTTAAACGAACAAAATAACCACATCCATTGTACGATTCAATGTGTATAGACTGAGCATATTTCTTGATTCGTTGTACACCATTTCTCACAGAGAGATAAACGGCTTTCTCTAAAGAGACTTCTTCAAACTTAATATTTTTCAACATGCTTATACTCCTGCACGACTTCTTCTGATGATTTTAGAAGTCATTTCGTGTTGTTTAATCAATTTAGCATAGAACGTTTGAATATCGTGATTGTATTTACGATTATCACCTACGTCCACTACAGTACCAATTCCTAATGGTGAATTCTTACCATTGAGAGATTCTAAAACAGGATAAAGTTGTTTAATCTTTTCTAAGACGTAATAACCATCTCCTGTGATACGAGTACCTGAATCGAAGTTGTGAACACACATGTAGTCATCCTTGGTACTGGCAGTAATGACATGTCCTGGATGGATAGGATTCTCGTAAATAGTAAAGTCATTCTTATCTTCAATATCAAAACCAATATCTGCTTTCTCATTGATTTCAATATCGCTAGATAAAGTAGCATTACCATAAACACGAATTTCGCCATTCAAAGAAACATCTTCCATGACGATAGCTGTATCAGTCACTACAACTTTACCATTCAATTTAGCCGCACCTGTTACAACAGCTTCTTTCATGATAAAGCAATTTCCATTGATCTCAGCACTACCACCTACAATAGCAGAATCTTTAACGGTAGTCGTACCTGCTACAATAGCATGATCCGTTACATGCGCGTGATTCAGTACAAAAGCATCGTCCATAACGACAGCTTCTTTAGCTACCCATGACATGCTTCCCTCTTTGAAAGAGAGATTACTTTCTTTAGCGATGTATCCACCTAATTCACCTTTCTTCACAATACCAAATTCTTGCAAAGCTTTAATACGATAAACAGTTTGCCCATTAATAACAATATGGTCACCAGACAACATAATGAATTTATCGTTATCGTGAGACATCTTTATTTTGGTAGATGACTTAGGTTTCTTAGGTTTACTGAATCGGCTAGGAATAATAGCATGTACGTTAGTGCGAGTAATTTCACAGATAGCCAATGCAATATATACGGAAACGGTAGCATTCTTATTAGGGTTTAAGATATGGCTTAAGTTACATTGAGACATACCCAGTTTTTCAGCGACCTTAGTGATGTTTAAACCACTTTTATAGATGGCCTCACGAAGATTCTTTTTAATGATTAAGACATCTTTTTCAGATTTAGAAAAAGTTTTCATTGTGCAAATTCCTTTAAAGTTAGATTGTGAAAAATAGTTTAGCAGTTAGGAGTATATGAATAGGAATCGAAAAAGGAGAAATGCTAGTAACACTTCTCCTTTACTTAGTTTCTTAAATAACACTTAAGTTACTAGGGCTAGATTGGATAGAGAGTTAGTAGATCACTTCTAACCAATCTGCGAACATTTCATCGCTCGCTTGATTGAAACTAGCAAGGAATTCCTGTTCTTCTTTTGTTAGCTGTACCCCTAAGAGACGCTTGTTCTCCAAGAGCTGAGCTAAATAAGATTCCACGTGATTCACCTCCTTTCCGCTATAGGGATAATCCTCTTATTTGAAAAGCTTAACAAGAGAACAATAGCTACGAACATACATTATTGATGCTCGCACGTTAATGATATATGTTTAAAACATATTTAAATGCTCCTCTCTACCTTTGCGGGTAGAGAGGAGCAATATGTTTTATGTAATTAGATTTTGCCAATCCAGTTTAATACTGTCTTTAGCAGAAGTATGCATACCTTTCATTGAGATCAACATGATCTTAGAACCAGGCAACGCATTTACAGAAGCAATACCATTAGGATAGCTAGAGATATTAGGACCCGCACAATGTTCGCAGTAACTATTGTTTTTACTCACACACATACGAGGAGATCGCATCATCACTTCTTTACCTGCTAAGGAAGCAATATTCTCTTCAGTAATCTTAATGGTCGTTCCATTCTGAATAAAGTAGTAATCCAAATACTTCTCATTCTTTTTAGAATCTTCATCGAAAAGAATCGGCTCACCGTATTTGGTTCCGCATTCTTTCCCATCGACTTTCAAGTTAGCAGCAGACCTTACAGCATTCTTCACGTCCACCCCGCCTTCTTGCGTCTCTAAACCCCGTCCAATAGAACCTGAGTAAGCATCATTGACATAGGTAGAAAGATTCTTAGGATCAACGCCTTTATTCAAAGGGCGATTAATGTAAGTAGGCTCTTTCGTATCGTCCAGTCCTTTAGCAAAACCAAAGTGATAAGTCAAACGTTTACGAGCATCATTAAAGACTTTACCTGAAATTGCAAATCCCATGAAGTCATCGTCTTTCAAGTAATCCTTATCGATCTTCTTCAACTCATCGTCAATCATGGTCTGAACAATCGGATCATTTAACTTATCCTTATACTCTGTAAACAATTCCTTCTTACGTTTTTCTACAGCAGGATTAGAAATAATGGCTTTCTTCGTAATAGAAGGAACCACTGTTTGAGTAAAGTTAGAAAGATAAATAGCATTCTCAGCAAACTGCAAATACTCTTCCGTAAAGATCTCACCTTCTACTAAGTCATTCTTCACATCATCACGAGAACGTTTCCATTTACGAATAAACAATTTCTCGACATCTGTAGGAAAGAATCGTTTGTTGATGTAAGGCACTTTACCTTTAAAGGGATCAATCACTAATAAGTAATTCTGTAAGAGGTTACCTACCGAAGTTTTAATCTCTCCCCAGTTAGGAAAGATAAAACCATTTGGTACGATAATCAGTTCTTTGAAATCCAACAAAGGTTTAGAAGTATCTTGACCATCGTCAATATACTCTTTAGTTCCAGTATCTTCATTCAGGTAGTAATAACCATTGGCATCAGCTCTAATCAAGTAATATTCTTTTTCGTCAGTACGAAAGATAGACAAACAGCTCTTTACCCAATAAGCATCTTTATACCATTCTCTTTTCATTCCGGTTAACCAGAATTCATGTTTCGTCATTTCACACCTCTTGTTTTGATTTGGATCTCTTGTACAGCTCGCATAATGACGTCGTGAGACTGAGCGTCGAAGATGTAATTATCCAAATGGGATTCAATTGCTTTTACCGTATCGTTAGCACCATCTGAAGACATTAAAGCAAACAAGTATAGGTTGTAAGCCATCTCTTTTAAGTCCATCTCAAAGACTTCTTTACCGTATATCGATAAATAGCTTTTTAAACTCATGCCCAAGTTCACACCATTACGAATCAATTGAATCACATAGAAGCTATCGTCTCGTACAACGGACATGAATTCCTTAATACGCTGAGAAGCACCCATCACATCGAACTCGTGTTGTTTCTGTACTTCTACTTGCTTCTTACCTCGTAAAGTATTAATCAATCGTTCACGAGTAAACTTAGAGATCTTCTCAATGGTTTGTCCAAACTCAGATTCATCAATCGTTAACCCTCCTACTGTATTTAATAATTCGTAGAAGGTAATGACATTATCTCGATCTGCTTCTAAAATAGACAAAGAAAAATCGACTTGTTCATTATTCTCAATACTGATGGCTTCCGAATAGATTTTGTACAAAGTAATTGGGTCATGTACAAAAGATTCAGAAGAGATAAATCCAATCTCTCCTAACAATTCGTCAAATTGATTTCGAATAAAGTCTTTAATTCGTAAAGTTAATTCATTGACATCAACATCATCATTACTACCACGGATCAGAATCTCCAAATTATCTGTCCAATCTTCATGAATCCCGTCGATAAAATCAATGGCCTCTTTATACTCTTTCGCTTCTTCTGGTGTCCAGTAATCGTCGATAAAGTTTAAAATAAGATTCGCCATAACGCTTTATTCCTAATAATTAGAATTTAAATATAGAGTTAACTATATATGTGATGATTTCTATTTTCATAGCTATGGAAACAATAATAGAAATAATCTAAGAATATTCTGATCGAATCAAAACCTTTCCCAATTAAACCCATTAGCTAATGGAGAATTTATTAAAATGTCAAAAATGGATAACCGCATTAGTTTGCATACAGGTATCCCTAGCTTCGATAAACTCACGATCGAAGCTAAAGGTATTGAATTAGCCCCGAGCTTAGAAACCAAGTTTAAAAAAGCGAAGCGTCAAAAAGTACTCGATATTGACCCTAGACGTCCTTACGTGAAAGCACGTGACGGTGAAGCCAAAGTCATTGAGCGTGTCTCTGCTATTCCTGAAGAATTGAAAGATCATTTCTCTCAAGATGAATGGGATGCTTTACATGACTATACATTCGAATCTTTGGAATCGACTTATAAAACCATTAAGTTGATGATTGAAGCACCCACTAAAGCATTTAAACAACTCTTGACACAAGACGAGAAATATAAACCTTATGTCCAAGAAGTAGAGAAACTGAAAACCATGCTGACCATGAATACATCGGATACTCGTGATTTGATTAAAGAAGTCAATTCTATTCGTAAGCTTTACGAAAACTTCTTGAATGAAGATGGATCAGTTAAATCTGACGTACCCACACTGGATGCTTACATCATTGAAAAGATCATCGATATTAAAGCTCGTTACCTCGTGTGTACGAACCGAGTACGTGCAATTACCGAGCCTTTGACCAAACACGTATCTGATTTCTTCTCCGCCATGAAGTTTGGTTATTACTTAGACCATCCTGATGAAGCTCCTGAAGACGTGAAGAAGTTCATTAATGAACGACTTTATCAATACACCAATACCACCCCACCTACCCAAGATCACATTGAGGAAGCCAATCATGTCGGACAATGAAATTAATGAAATCAAGCAAGAAGACATTCAGCCTACAAAACAAGAAGAAGGCGTATTGCCTTTAACCGATCGTGTAGAAGTCAATGAGTCTACTCTGGCACCTTCTACCTTAGAAGAAGATGAAGATGATGTCGCAGTATTCAATCCGCCTACAGAAGAAAAATCAGAAGAAGTGAATAAAGAGAAAGACGAATTCATTTCTCTGGAAAATGATCTTCCGGTTTTAGGTTCTGTGAATACCGAACCTGCTGAGAAAGAAGAAACTAAAACAGTTTCTAAAGAAGAAGTTGTTCAAAAGCTTTTGAAAATTGTCGGTAACGACAAAGACGATTTAAATCTTTGGACACCTTCTGTTCGTGTACTGGGTGAAGAAACTAAACCCGCGTCTAAAGATATCTTCTTAGATCCTAAACGTCGTATTTTGACTGAAATTAAAAAGATTGACCATGCTGATCCTGAACAAATTCAGGAAATGGTTAAATCTATTTCAATACCCGCGGATTCACCCGATAACATGGTTCGTTTCTTGGTAGAGAACCCAACCAATCTGGATGAAGAAAACGCCACAACAATGATTAGCTCTATGTCAGATGCTCGTGAATTAGTTTCTACTGATTTCCGAATGGCAGAGCAAGCATTGAATGATGATGATATTGAGATGACTCAGGCAATTTACTTAGATGTAGATCAAAGTCAACGTACTCGTTCTCGTCGTACAAGCATTAGAAATACCGGTGGTAATTTAACCGGTCTTCGCGCTAAAGCAGCGATCATGGATGCTCTGGGTATGTCCACGCTCTTTACCTTGGTGTTACCTCATTCTGGTTTAGTAGCAATCGTTTCTCCTCCGGTAGCCGCAGAAATTATTGACTTCCAATACATTTTAGATACTTCTAAAATTAATATTGGTCGAACCATTGGTGGTTCTAATTACGGTACAGCTACTTGGTACATTAATGATAAACTGGTCGATCTTTTCATTAGTAAGTTATCCTACATTAACTTGAAAGATTCCTCACCAGAAAACATTCGTTCGCTATTAGACCCAATGGATATCCCAACTATTGCATGGGGATTAGCATGTACAATGTATCCAGATGGTTATGTATTTAACCGTACAGCTCTTTTAGACAACGGTAAAGCAGAACATGTTATGGGGCGTATCTGGCTTCCTGATATGGCGATCTACGCGAATTCTCGTCTCTCTACTCGTCAGAAACAACACCTGATTAAAGCAGAGAACACCGCGATGTCTAATGAAGAAATTCTCTCCTATCGTCGAGACTGGAAGAAAGAAGAGGATGTCGCTAAGTTCGAGCGTTTGGTACATACTCGTAAGATCACTAAAAAAGCAGGCACTGAAATCCAAGACATGTATGTAGAACTTGGGCAGAGTAATATGGAAAACTATGTAGAGCATGGTTCAGCATGGGATGTTTATATTAAAGATGCTATTTCTGAAACCCTTTCAATGGCTTCTGATGAAAACATCCGATCTCGTTACTTGTCTGACAAGATTCAAACAACTGCTTTACGTGAATATTCTCACTTCATTCGTAAGATCCGAATTGAACGTTATTTGGAAGGTTCTGATAAATCAGAAACGATTACCATTGACATCGATTCTCAAGAGTCATTGACTGAAACACTAGATAGTATTTCTAATATTCCTGATATTCGAAATAAACTAGTAGAGATTGTAGTAGAATACATCAATAAACAAATTAAAGTAGTTTACGGCGTACCTACGATTTCCGAATACGAAGAGAAGCACAATACTACTCCGATTAGTAACAAGATTGTGCCAATCAATACGGTTATTGCTTTTTTTACGCTGACCGCTCGGATTTATCAAACACTCGGGATTCGGTAACGGATAGTGTATCTACCGTAGTGGAGGGATCGATTAGAGATCCCTTGTTCGGTATTTCTCAAGTTAAGCGGTCTGAAGTATTTCCTGAAACAGAAGGTACTGAAGAAGGCAATGAATCTGTAACGATTAACGCGAATAATGAAGATTTTCTAAAAGTATTGGTTAGTTCTAATGCTAAGCCTATTAAGGACGATGGAGAACTTTATTTATCTTTACTGTCATTGCATGACGCTTGTTACAATATGGATAGTCATTCGGAATATGGGATAGAAAGAGCCGATGGTTCCTATATCCCATCTCATGATTCACTTAGACCGATGACCATGAAAAAGCCTTATAATCTTTTTGGTGATGGTTCTTATTTGTCGATGCTAACAGAAGAGTTTACCATATTTGAAGTTTACTCTAATACTGGGATTACTTTGCCTCAATGGTTACAAATGACCAGAGTAGAACACAAAGTAATTAAAAAAGCAGTAGATCGTAAGAAGAAACTGCAAACAGCAATTAACGAACAAACCAACGAAGAGTTAAATGCTATGGCTAAAGGTGTAAAAAAATAAATCTGAAGTGGTAACTAAAAAAGAAATTACTCTCTGTTCCTTAATTGGAACAGAGAGTAATTATCGGTTTATGTCTTATATTATGCAAAGCAGATATATTACTTTGCATTTTGCCATAATAGAAAACTTAAGTCAAAAGGTTGCTTAGCATTAAGCAACGGAATAAGCGGAAACGGCTACACTAGGTAGGGTATCTAGCTAATTCCAAAACAATCGTCAACCACTTACTTACTACTCTACTCCTAATTAGGAGTAGAGTAGAGTGGTTTTATGTTTTATGCTAAGTCTTTCATTAAGTCAGGAGCAGCGTGAATGAAGCTAGTTCTGGTAATACGACAAACGGCATATACCACACCTATAGGAATAATTAGATTACGACAATCAGCAAAATAATTGTTGATCGTGGTATATTCCACACCCATGTAATTGGCAACATCTTTCAGAGACTTGTTGTTTCGACCAAGAATATTCTTTAAATTACGGCGTAATTCTTTATTCATCTCATGGATGTATTCATTGTTAGATTTGCGTAATCTATTTGTTTTAACCTCATCAGTGAACATAGTTCTTTCCTTCGCGTTTCGCTTTCTCAAATGCCAACATGTCTTTCATTAAACCATATCCTTCACGGATACGGAAGTACTTAATATCGGGATCCCCTCGGTAATCACGATCACCTAAACGAGAAATTGTTAATCGACAAGCTTTCTGAAAAATACCAACATCAACATACTGGAACAAAGTATCGGTTTGTTCCAAATAATCTTTAGAGATCTTGATTGCCGGTACTTCTATAGAATTGACAAAGTAGAGTACTTCTTCCATCTCTACTGCCTGCTTATACAAATCCTTACAGATAGCAGTCATGCCTTTTAAGGTTTCTTTCAGCAAACTATTATTAAGATTAATTAAAACTTGAGCTTCGTCATCTTCTGCTTGAATCTCTTTCTCTGCCAATTCTAACATTACCTTAGTTAAGTAAATGTTTTCAGTTAAGAAAGCAAAGTCAGAAATTGCAGATTCCTTAGGAGTACCTTTATAGAACTTCTCAATATTGGCTTTGATTTGGGCAATTAATTGTTTCCGGTTATTCGGATCAATGGGTTGAGTCTCTTGTTCATTCAGGATGTCAGTCATGATCGTTCCTGATACCGAACCACGGTGTATAACATCTAATCCTTTAGAACGTTTGTTACACACCATCATGTTCTTAGGATTGATATTAGAACCTGTTTTAAGGCGACGATTCTTTAATGCCGCTTCACGTTTCTTAGCTTTAGCTGCTTTACGTTGATCTTGTTTAGACATTTCAATTTCCTTTTACAAAAGTTAGAATAGAAAAATAGGATTAAATTAAAATCCTATTACACTTAAATAGTATAGATTTATTTTAAAATAGAAAACATAAAAAGAATACTCTCCTCTACCCTTTCGGGAGAGGAGAGTAAAACGAGGTAAAGGAACTATGTGGAATTGCCACGCCGCCATAGCCTAATGATAAAAAGCAAATAAAAAATGTTGAACGGGATTAAATACGTCCGTCAGTAAATAATCCCGCACAAGCTACTCCGAAGAATAACTTGTACGTGATTATCTAATCACAATGGAACAAACATACATCAGGAATTAAAGGAATAATCTAGATATACCCGAAACTAGATTGACTATTCCTTCATAACTAGATGTCGTCTGAATTTTTCTTATTAAGCGTTTCGAGATGAGAATATTTAATTCTCATCTTGGCAATCCGCTTATTTGTTTTGTATTTTTTGGTTGCTGGAACAGAACCTAGAATACGATCGTAATGCATTTGTGCCAGTTTTTCATTAAATTCTCGCGATTTGCGATCAGTGAACAATTTTCCCATTTCAAATAGTGTAGTAAGAAACGTTTAATTAAATAAACATTACTTGGTCAATACTTATTTGAAATAGAACCAAGGACTGGTATCTATTTCAAGGTATTCTTGACCAGGCAACATCTGTGCAAGAATGAATTGTCCATCGCCTAGATATTGTTCCACAACTAAACTGTAGTAAAGTGCAGGACTATTACCTAATAAATTAGCGACTTCTTGTCCACTCATAACTTCATGTACATTGATTAAAAAATGATACATACAATCAATATAGCAGTTACATATAGATATTGCCAATTCGTCAAGAATATAAGCTTCATGTACCAACTTGCTGTATAAAGTATCTGCAGTTAATTTAATCGCCACTTGATCTTTAAACATAGGTTCATGTGTATTGATCATGTTGTATTGACGATTGATTTCACGTCTACCTATGTTCAAGAGTAACTCATTAATCACTTGAGCATGGTTGATCGTGAACTTATTTTGTACCATGGTATCGACGACCCTAAACGTAGGACCGATGTTTACCATGATTCTTAGTCTAGGTCTATTCATTGTGTTATTCTTTCGTATAGATGGTATAAAGCGTATTCGCAATAACCATTAGTTGATTAGGTGTCAGATCAGGACTAATTTCCTGTCTAAAGAAAATTTTACGAGTGATACCAAATTTAATAATTCCTAAGCCTTGTAGATAACCAATCAAGTATCCAATAAATGTCTTTATAATCACAACATCTATTTTGTTTCCTGTATTAACTGTTCTGAAAGCAAACTCCAATACTAAGCTATCAATTAACTGTACAGGATCCATTCCAATCGGAATACTGAATTCTTGCAAGATATCCAAGATATAGTTTAAAGACTGTATTCCACCACTGCTATTTATACTTGTGTCATTGGCTGTGTCGTAGAATACTTCTTGTAAATTGACATAATGGGAAAAGTCAGCTTCCCATTTAGGAAAGCTGACGAAATCCATGTGTCCTAGTATAAGATCGTTTTGCATACTACATCGTACTCCATTGAAACATTATTTACTTGTTCATTCATCAGAATACAAGGATCACCTACTCTTTTTTGCTTCTTACCAAATTGAGAACTTGCGCTAATATCTCTAGGGACTAATTCAATACCCAGTTTAGGATTCTGAAGAATGTAATTAAAGAACTGGGGAAAGAGATTTCCTAAGTAGTTTATAAACTTTAAGAAGAATAAAGCAATAAATATTCCTTCATCCTGTTCTAACCCAAACTTGAGCGTAATGATGTTACCAAAACAATCTCTAATGACTCGATCATCGATAACATCTTTATCCTCGAATATAAACTCATTGTCTACATAAGCGTCTTCAGGACTGTAGTCAAAATAGTTTACAAAGAAACCATCCCAAAGTCTTACAGCAGTGTGCTTGACAATTTCTTCATTAACCGGTAAAGAAGCAAAGTAGATATCCTGATAAGTAATAGGTGTAGATGTTAGTAGAGAATAAACGGTTTCATTTAATCCTTCAACACTAACTACCTTATTCGGGTTATATCCTTTCATGGAAGGATAATTGATTCTTCTAGAGAAAGGTTCGTATCCGAATAGTAAGATACATTCCTGAGTGACTTCTCCTAAGTTGATATTTAAGAGTAAGTCATTAGGCAGTAAATACTCGGCTTTCTTCGGTACCATCAATATCCTCCCAAGGCGGTACATCGACAGGTAATACTTTACCTGTCGTAATAAACAATAAATTCAAACTCATGATGTTATCAGTTTGTTCAAAATCCAAAGCGACTTGACATTCAATCTCTTTTCCAAACCAAGACTCATCTACCTCAATCTTAGCTTTACGAATAAACAATCGAGCAATGAATGCTAAGTAGTCTTCTTCTAAACCAGTTTGTACATCATCCCAAACATGAACAGGATTACCTTCAGAATCCACAAAGATTTTCTTTTGTTTCTCCGAAGGTAACGATAAGTAATTGCGAACAAAGTTTTCTACATATTCGTAATCATTATCCGATAAGAATCCGTCCATTCCATCGATCAAGTATTTAATGATTAATGAAATATGGATTTCAAATTCTTTCTCTAAATACTCACGAGCTTCCTGAAACTCTTTTTCTTCGTCGGGTGTACTCGGTAGAGAATCAATCTCTATTGTGGAAGTACTTACTAATACCATAAAACATTTCCTTCAAAATTAGATTAATTTCAATTTAATAGTATAGGTTTATAATTTAGATAAAAGTTTACCTAAGTAATTCCTACCTGCCCAAATGTCTCTATCGGCAATATTACGATGAGATAAGTCTACATTAATCCCAATAATGGCAGGAAAGTCATATCCGCAATAAGCAAAGAAAACATTGGCTTCGTTAAGCGGATCTAGATAAGTTTTAAACTCTTTATCTCGATAATAGTGTTCTTTCTTACCTTCTACCATCTTCTCAATAATCACTCGTCTAAAGTCTATTCCATTTCTGTTTATAAAACCATGATAATTAAATTGATCTAATAAAGCTTCTTTAATCTCTTTAATCATTTTCTCTTCTGTTTTATAAACAGAAACATCAATCTCTAAATAGTGAGCAATCCATTCGATCATGAAACACAAGACATTAGGATAGGTTTTCATGACACCTTTAGGACTCAGTAGCTCTAAATCAAATCGATAAGTAATCCCGAAGATGTGATCTCCTTTAAAGAATAAGTGACTATCGATAAATCGTTCAGAAGCTCTATTAGGACGATGTTTACTTTCAATACAGAAAACATATTCGACTTGAGTATCTTTTAATTCCTCTACTAATTTATCTTCAATTTCTTCCCAAGACAAATTCCCACAACCACATCCAATAGCAGGTAGTCTTAGTTTAGTTACCCAATGAAATCCTTCTGTCTTATCGTAATCATTTTCAAAAGCTTTTAAACCTTCTAACATTAAGTCAATACAAGAATCATCGTAAGGAGAAATCTTAGTAGGTAAACTCACTATAGTTTCAGTAGCGGTAGAGTATAAGTGATATTTAGTCTTATTGATTTCACCACTCTTACAAGCTTCTCTGTATTGGTTATACCACCTAGGATACTTTTGTTTAAAATATAGTGCTAATCCTTTCCCAGCAATGCCTTGTGTATTAACGGGAACACAATAAGCACTTTCTTTATCTAAGAATAAATCTTCTTCTACAATGCGTACAGGCATGTCTTTATTCCTCTTCTTTATATTTAATCAAAAAATAAATTAAACATAAAAGAATACTCCATTCCCCAGTAAAGGAGAATGGAGTATTAATCTTTATTTCGGTAAGTATCGTACAATCGTATACTTTTCACGATCAGGCATGTGTAAAGAAGTATAGATATCTACGTGTTCTTCTTCAGGAACGTATTTAGCCAATACTTTATCCATCGGGAAGTATACAACCTTATCTGATTCGTTTTCAGGCAAGATTTCACGTAAGATATTGGTGACATGGATTTCATCAAACTCTAAACAATCCAATGCTAGACCATAGATAGAAGCCCCACCGATAATCCATACATCTTTATACTTCTCTTCTAAAGCAGCAATCTTTTTTGTAAAGTCTTCAGGGGTTTCAATACCATAAGCATGAATAATCGACATGTTATCGTATTCATCATCAGACAGAAATCCACGAGACTGACGATTGCTGACAATCACATTGGTACGACCAGGTAATGGACGCTTGGGTAAACTCATCCAAGTATTCTTACCCATGACAATCGCACAGCCTTTGGTTTGTTCACGAAAGTAGTTTAAGTCCTCAGGTAAATTCCAAGGCATGGAATTATTAATCCCAATGACATTGTTACTGCTTTTGCAGACGATCAATTTGAGAGACATGTATGTTTTCCTTTAATGAATAAGTCATATGTTTTTGTATGGCATTAAAGAGATTATCCAATTCTTTAGTGACGTAACATAATTCAGATTTGGATAAATGAATGCCTTTAATGACTGAGGTATAAGAACCAAAAGTGAATAAACCTTTTTGACGAAACAAGAGTTTAATCACTTTCTTTCCTTCTCCAATTTCAATCCAATAAGTTCCATTGTACTTAAAAGGATTAAATCGTTTTCTACGATTAGATTCTGTATTCTCAATCTTAATCGGAAAAGGAAAAGTGTTTTGGTTATTTAAGAAACATTGGGTTAATGTGTGTAAATCCCCAATGAATCGTTTAGCAGTATCTGATAAATCTAATTTCATTTCTATTTAATTTCCTGTGTTAATTACATCAGAAATAATAGAAAGAAATTCTTGTTTACGATTAAGTATACTGTCTATAGTGTCTCGAGTAGTTTTGTGAGACAATACTAAGCTTTTAGCTCTTTCTATTAGTTTATCAATGAATTTATATTCTTCTCGTCCGGTCAAAGAAGCTAAGAAGTAATAAGCAATTTTATAATTTAGTTCTCTCGACAGACAATCAATAGTGTCACTATCCTGTTTCATGTAAACGGTAACATCGTAGTTAGCAAAGTTTTTGCTATCAGCATTTTTAACCAGTATGGTATATCGTTTAGTATCTTCGGAAAAAGAAACTGTAAAGAAAAATTCCTTTTGATGACGTTCAGTCCATTCAGTAGCATCTATATCTTCAGGATAGTAAATATTGATACTGTAACAAAGAGAACGACCATCGTGTTTGATATGGTCTATATCATTAATTCGACGACTGGCTCTTTCACCAAAGATGTTGTAGTTAGTGCCTTCTTCTGTTCTTTCAAAATTGATTTTATCAGTCGGTATTTTTTCAGTTTTACTGATGACTTCTTCTAAGAACTTCTTCAGTTCCACTTCTAATTTATCTTGTACTTTGATACTCTGCTCACCTAACATAATCACATTTCCTTTTAAAATAAATCTAAGACTTCAAATCCACTTGGGGATCCTACATCAAAACGTTCGTTTAATAAATCACATAAAGCTCTGGCTTGGTTAATCTCAGAAGTCCCAAACATATCCGAAACAGTATTGTTACATTTCTCTACATTGACTTTTAGTTCTGTCCAAAGCCAAGGTTTACTGTCTAAGTATTTACGCCAGAGTTCTTTATACAAATAATAGGTTTCTTCTTTAGGCATTTCTCTCAAAGGTGGATTACCTTTTCCTTCTTCAATAGAAGGATAACCTTTAATGAAACACTGGAAATGATGCTCAATAGAGAGACCATCGTTTAAACGCGCGTAGAACGCGCTGTAGCGTTTATCTCCCTTGGATGAGCATTCGTATCCACCAAACCTAGACCATGTGTATTTGCTCATTATCGTGCCTTTACGACCCCTTCCTGATGTTGGTACTTACCATTGTAGGGATTTAGAGAAGAATCTGGGTGTTCAGCAAAGTAAATCGTGCCAATCCCACACCCTTCGTAAATCGTCATGATGAACTTAGTTTGGTTATAGATTTCTAAAACCAATTGACCACTCCATCCTGATTTCAAAACCGTAGGAGCCATATTCATCCCTAAGCGAGCATAGCTACTTTTACAGAACAGTAACCCAGTAAGGTTACTAGGAATATTAAAAGATTCTAATGAATGAGCTAATACAAATTCACCAGGGTAAATATCCCAACACTTTACTTCTTTCTCGATAATATCCCCATTACTGTTCTTAAGATAAACGGTCTTGGTTTCAAATAACTTCTTAACACTGGCGGGTGGTTTAACCGTATTGTCTAAAGGATCTAATTTAGATGAACCATTTCCAGAATGTTCGAAAATAAAGAATTCTACATCACTACCTAAACGAATGTCGTATCCATTCTGAGATAAACCATGGGAGATTTCTTTAGTAGAACCATCGAATCGATTACTTAAAGAACAAGATTCCTTACTGGAAACAAAAGGACTGATTAAAGGCTTCTCTTGTTGAGATAACTGAATAATGTCTTTATCGGATAAATACATGTTTAATCCTTTTCTTACTAAAAAATAAATATTCAAAAAATAGATTTAAACCAAAAAAAGAAACCCCACTCCGTATAGGAGCAGGATTTCTTTTCTACCTTGGTTAGAACTTCCACCAAGGTTTAGGTGCAACAGCCGGAATTACTTTACCGATTTTCTTACGGGCAGTTTTCACAGCTTTATTGACTTTCTTGTGGTTGTGGGCACCAGCCACTACCAACCCGCCACCAACGACTGCACCGGCGAGAGCTTTACCCAGGATGACCGCTACTTTCTTAGTGATTTGTTTGGTATTGCTTTCGACAGCTACTACAGCAGTAGCGGTTTCAGTTGCTACGTTCAGAGTTTCTTGAGTTTGAGTTGCGTTCATTTCGGTTTCCTTTTCAGAGTTAGATTGAGTTTGTTCAGATTGGTTGGTTTCAGTTGCTACTTGTTTGCCGTCGAGTTTTGCAAACTGTTCAGCGATTTGTTTGTCGAGGAGAGCTTCGTATTCTTCCTCAGTCATCCCAATATTGTCAGGAATAGCCTGGTCGATCAATTGGTTGAATTGATCCATATTGCCTTCAAATACATTTTCCATGACTTTGTCTCCCTTATACAAAGAGGTTAATAGTAATACTCTAGTACCCATGGATAGGCACTAGAGTATCGATAGGTTATTTAGAAGCCGCCTTCTTGGCTTCTTTGTATTCGCGTAAGAGTTCAATCTCTTCACGAATTAGATCCATCAGATTTTCATCTGATAGGAATCGTACGTCTGAATCTGTTGCCAGACAGTTGCGGAGGAGCACTCGCTCATCCATGTCTTTCGGCATCAGTTCAGACATCGTGCGTCGTGCAGACATCATTGCTGGCAAGATTGTGTCAGAAGATTGCTTCATGTAGATTCGACGGAACATGTCGTATCTGCCGAATTCCTTAACCCATTCTTCAATGACTACCTTTTCCTCAGCTTTAGCTTCGGCTTTATCAGCCTTGGCTTCAGCTTTTTTGATTTGACGCTTAACTTTAGCATCGTCATTGTCTTTTTGTTCAGACATGGCTTTTTCGATAGCGTAGCCCACGCCAGTTAAAACTGCTGCGCCCAAAAGGGTGAAAATGATTTTGTTCATGATGAACTCCTTATACAAAGGTTGGAAAAATATAGATAGAAGAGGGATTCTCCTATCAGGTTCACGTAAATAGTATATATCTGAAATAATCTAGAATATAAAGAAACAGACTAAAAAGAAATACTCCTCTATCCTTAATTGGATAGAGGAGCGTATCTAGTACATTAAGCTTTAAAGTAAAGATCCCGATGGAACTTCACTAAAGCTTTGATAAATTCTAATTCACCAGGAATACGATGGTGGTCTTCTACACGTTCAAACGTGTCGATAAACTCTTCAGCAGTGCCACTGAAGAAACGATAGTTCCAAATATCAATCTTAGTAGAAGTCGTAATGAAACCAACATCTACACAAGGATTACGAATTAAAAAGAAAGACACTCCTCTACCTGTAAAGGTAGAGGAGCATTGCTTTCAATTACTTACCTAGTTTCTCAGCACCACGTTCGTACATAGCGTCACGAATGTGTTTGTGCTGACCGCCGCGAGAACGTGCGTCTTTGCTGTCTTGGATGGTCAGTGTAGATTCAATACGACCAAACTTGGTCACTTCAGTCGCTTCGCCACCTTTCTCTTTAGGAGGTGTGCGACTGATGTATTCACGAGTTACCAAGTGTTCAGCGCTTACACCTTTAGAGATGTGGAAGTTAGCAGACAGAGATTGAATCTCTTTGTGTTTCGCCATTGCATCGATTGCGACTTCACCAGTAGCCAGCGCAGAAGCGGCAGCGAACGCATTGGTTACTTTGAATGCTGCTTCCAACTGTTTAGCATCAATGTCAGCACCGTGGCCAGCCATGTAAGTCATAGCAGCATCGATCGCTTCTTTTTTGGTTTCCAAAGCTTGGGATTCTGGATTGTATACCAGATGATCCTTAACAATGATATCGGCAAGTTCACGCGTTTGTTGATTAATAGGCATTTTGATTTCCTTTTTTAAGAATTGAAAAGATATAAAATAGTTACTTCTACATGTAGAAGGATAACTTAAAGAAATGAATTCAGCTGTTACCTTCATGTTAATAGTATAGTGTTGTAATATTTTAGATTATCTTCTCTTTAAAAGAAATCAAGGCAAATACCCATCAAAACCATCTAGAGTCTCTGGTGCAAAAGAAATGGGTTTATATACGACATCAAATTCTTGTATCCCAATATAGAGTAAAGAATTATCGATAGGGCGAATTCTTATCCGGCCAGTATCGTAATTGAATCCATTATCTTGAAAACTCAGTACTTCTACTTTTAGCGATTCTTTTCTATATCGAATTAATTTCAGAATAGATTCATCGAGTTCTTTAGGAGTAGGAATAGGATTGATGTAAGTATTAGTAACCACAATGTAGTTACCATCTTGAGCCAGTACTCTGTCTGCATATTTCCACCATTGGGCACCTAAGTGGATTCGGCGATAAGGTTTGATATAGGTTTGTCCTTTCCATCTTTTAGAATCAGGAGAAACCTTTAAACTAACTTTTGTATTTTTAAGGTTTAAATCAAATTTCTTATCGCGAATGTCTTCTTTGGTTACTTTTAAACTCTGTCTAACAGTAGCCTCTGGCTTACCAAGGATTAAATCACTCGCTTCCATAGGGAACTCACTTCTTTCATTTACATGTCGAAGCAAGTTCTCTTCTTCAGTCAGATTAGGATCAATCTTCATTTAAGATCCTTTCTCTTATACTCAATTACCAATTCATGAATACATTGGATTTAACTGGTTTCTTATCCATCTTGGCAATCTCTGCTAAAATAGAAGCCGTACCGGATTCTACGGATACGGTTTCACTTGCTAAGAGCTTACGAGCAGCTTTAGGAGAAACTTCTACATCCAAACCACCGTGAGAAACAATAGCATCTTCAACAGACATAGGTAGAACAGGTTTATTAGATTCTAAAGAAGGAGAAACTAGTTTTTCAGCACAGCTAATACCAGGTTCATTTACGTAGTCAAATGTAATTACAGTGTGTAGTACTTTACAGTTTTTACCATTGATGACTTGACGAGTCGTCAGAGAACGAATACTGAAACAAACATTCGCTCCTTTAGTCTCCAAGTCTTTCTTCAGGAACTCACCATAAGGCCCAGTAGGACGAACCTTAGCCATGATACCGATACATTTCTCTCCTGTTAAAGGATCAATGTATCCTGGTACCAACCAGATTTCACCAAAGACCGCACAAACGAGTTTTTCATCGATACGGATATTACGCTCTAAAAACTCCATGTCGGTTTGACCAGGCACTTTAGAAGGATGCCCGTATTCTGCTTTAATGAAACCACCAGCGATTCGCTGATTAAATAAAGTACCAGGTGCAAAGAACTTCTCTGAACCTAGAGAAGAGTAGTATTCATTCTCTCCGGTTTTAGGATTGATGTTTTTAGACTTGTGATCCAAAGCACCGACACAAATGGTGTAATAACCGTTTTCATCCGGAGTGAGAATACCTTGTTTATCAGTACCGTCTAAACGAGTACAGCGGTAAACAAAATTAGACATGTTTAAAACACTTTCTTGTTTTAGTATCTTAATACGTAATCAATCAGTTCAGTCTGAGTCGTCGGATTACACAAAGACGATACGACCCCAGTGTAGAAGTAACTACCGGTTAACTTAGTCAATGCAGAAGATGCAGAGAAATTAACAGAAGAAGCCGGTACAAATACCGGCATCACTTTATCGGGATCAATATCGTTTAGAATTTCACGATAATACTGATTGATGTTATCAGGGTTACGAGCAATAATGCTGATCGGAATAGCCAAAGATTCGAATGTATCACCAATCGACTTACCGGCATACTTACCCGTTTGGGAGAATACTCGTCCCATGTCAGCATAGTTAATGAAGAAAGGTACTTTACCTTTCGTGACAAATTCTTTATAGGATTTACCAATCAATTTGTCTTCTCGTACGACTACCAAACTCTTAATCAAAACACTACCAGGCTCGTAAGTGAGTTCGTAGTATTTCTCATCGTTAATGGTAATGGTGTTGATCGCATCTGGATCTGAATGCACACTTGCCATACAGTTAAAAATAGCATAGTGTGTTTCTTCAGGATTGGTAATCAAGAACAAGCTATAAAAGCTAGTGTCGCTACCCACACGAGCAAGACCTACCATTTCGTAACGAACGGGAAATATAATCTTACATCCTGTGGTCGTAATCAGTTGGTTATTGACTTCTTTTAAAGAAGCCATTATTTTATCTTTATTACGAATACCGTATCTCATGGTAGGTCTATTCCTTTAATTACTCTTTGACAATTTCAATTTGTCCGGCTACCCATTCAATCAAGATGTTGATGATGGCCGTAGAAACGACAGTAGCAGTATCCAGATCTGCTTTAGCATTTTCGGCCTTAATCAAGTGTTTCAAGATCAGACTGGCCATCGTGTCTTTGAAGAACAATTCACACACCACATCAGATACAACGATGGGTAATTCTGTTTCCAAAATACGAACACCTGGATAATAGGCATTCAAGTATTTAGAAATGATACCACGATATTCCAAAGTCGGTTTATCTTCAATGAATGCTTTCAATTCAGCATGTTCATCATTCTTCGTGTTCTCAATCAAAGTCAATACAGCAGAAACAATAGAATCAAAAGTACGTGCTGCAAGACGAGTATTATCGATCGCATTAGCAGTGGTCAAGATCAACTGACCACGACGAGCCAAGTCTTCAGCATTTTCAGTAATGACATCCAGTTGACGATAATTCATTGGATTACCACTGTTTAAAATACCGACCAGAATATCCGCTTTATTAGCGATTTCAAAAGCAGCATAAACATCGTAAAAGACATTAATGGTTTTGGTTTCTACTGATACAGAAGAAATCATGGTCTTAGCAGAAACGGCACCTGAATACATATTGGCATAAGCAAATACGATACGAGTACACGCTACTTTAAAGAACAAGCACCAAGTTTTCAAATCAGACTCGGAAATTTGCAGACCGCGGATCGGCTCTTTTTCCAATTTTTCAACAGCCAACAAAGCAGTCAAGTACAAAATAAAGTTTTTGTAAGTACTTACTGCATCACTAACAGTGTGGTTAGGTTGTTTCAACAAAGCCCAGACATCTTGGAACAAATCACCACCGAATTGTTTAGTGTAGATTTCAGATAAAGACATAATGCCTTCGTTTGTAGTATCATCTTCAGTACGTACCAATTCAACTAGCAGACTGTTTTCAGGATTGTCAAATGTCGGTTGTGCAGAAGGACCTTTTTGTCCAGGATTGTACAAAGACATCAGGTTTTGAATACGAGGCAAAATTTTCTCGTACACAAAGCTCGGTACTTCGATTTGATTAATTTTAAATTGAGAGAAAGGATCAATACGCACAGAGAGTCGTTCATTAACATCCGTTACGATTTCACGGATAATCGGACTAACAGTATTACGAGTAAAGCTCAATTGGTTTTTCAAGGGATTGATGCACTGTTCTTCAATCGCATCGTAAGCTTGATAAATCGCCGCACCTTCAGTAAAACCAAATTCAGTGTAACATTTATCAACCACACTACCCAATGAGTGTTCTAAGCATTCTTGAGAAGCAATTAAGCTTTCAGATGGCATAGCGTTCTGTACCAAAGCATCCAGTGCCGTACCAGCTACCGCTTTTAATTTAGTGCCGGGCAACAAACTACTTTGTGCAACATCATTTGCCAAGTTGATTAAGTTTGGTCCAAACATTATTATTCTCCCTTAGCAATAATACGACGTTGCAGTTCTGCTAACGCCATCTCTTCCAGAACTGGTTGATAAATCAGTTCACCTTCTAGTGTACCAGATACTCCTGCTACATCACGAATTAATCGCTGAGCAAAAGTACTGACTAATGAAGCTGCTGCAGCCAGTACAGTAGCATTTTCAGTATCTTTAACCATTTGATCCATAGTTACGTTTCCTAGATCTAAAAAACAAAAATAGTAAAGCTTAGAAATAATAGAGTGCTCTATTGACTAGAGCACTCTTATATTCCTAATCAGGTAAAGTAATCTTTATTTATTCGACAGATAATCCTGTCCAATGCGTTTAGACATTTCTACCAGAATGCTGTTGGACATACCCATTAAGAATGGACTGTTTACAATACGATTATAAACCGATTGACTACCAAAGACAGCATCAATCTCTTCACCTGGTTGATTATCCTCAGTATTGATCCGAGGAGATTCTTCAAAGACATGAGCAATAGTCGCCTTTAACTGGGCACCGAAGACGAGCTTGTCGCCTTGAGATAAGTAGTTTTTGCTCGTAATGGTAAACTTAATCACAGCAGTATCGAGCATCAAAGGATTACCATTGACTCGATACGTATCGTCTACCATACCCGTATAAGGCACCTTACCTAATGCCTTTTGTCTGGCTACAATTTTAGAATCAGAAAGATTTGCTATCTTCCTTAATGATTCACTCATGTCTTCTTTGTCACCATTGTAGAATACTTCTACTTTATCTACCATACCTTTTACACTGCTCTTAGGTACGTTAGCAGAAATACTTCTTAAGAGATCTAAAGATTCTTCATCAAAGAGTTTCGTATCGTTTGTTAAAGCATCCTCAATAAAGCATAATGGATCATCCACCATTACCTGAGTACCGGGCTTAGCCAATCGATGAATACTTTGTTCAAAGTTTACGACTACCTCTTTAACAACAGTGGTTTGAATTTCAGTGTCTAAACTCAATCGTTTTGAAATAGCAGTCGAGTCTTCATACGTATAAGGACTCTCCATTAATGCTACTCGTACTAATTTACCAGGCTTGTAAGCAATGCCTTTGGGATTTAATGGATCTTTAGTAAAGAATCCAGAATGATAAGCAATCACATCCCCAGTATCTAATTTATCGCCTACTTTTACATTAGAGATAACATCGTGAGGCATAGTGAAACCACCACTACTACCGAACTTACGACCGATCTCTACATGTCGTAAAGTACCATCCTCGTATTGTACAGTAACAGCATAGTCATTGACTTCAATGACTTTACCTGGTTTATCTGCCGTAGCAGCAAAAGTATCTCCTGCTCTTTGTACCAGTTTATTATCATATCCCGTACGAGTAGGCATGACGTGATAACCAGTGGCAGGAATACTGTGAATTTGCTGAGTCCCTAGGAAAGTTGCCCTCTTTGGCATACTCTGTAAAATACAAGCTCGTTATCAACAATCTTGTATTATTACAATTGTTAGACTATATCTTACTATAAGCTGGTTAAACTTACAGTCCGTCCGCTTCAGGAGTCCACACTTGGCAGACTCCCTACTCTACTCACTTCCACTCATTAATCCTTAATTACTAACAAGTGTGTTTTCGATAGTCGTTGAACCTTATTCTACTTTATATTCAGGAACAGTAACGAATATAGAGTTTTCTCGGCTATGGTATTCAGTAAACGTTCTTCCGTCTTTCTTGACGTTCAGTTTTAGTTTAATTCTACCAAAGAAGAAATCTCTTTCGTTATATCCAGGAAGATGAGTAATGTCGTAGAAGAAAGTATCAAAATCACTCCAATAATCAGGAAACCTTGTGGAGTCCATCTTATAGAATTGTTGTTTAATCCTTCTTCTAATTACACTATCTATTTTATTCCTAGGTAATTGTTCAAAAGCAGAATCTTGGCTGCGGATTTTCTCTATTACTTTGCTTTTTACCATCTCAGCTTGATTAGAGCTGCCCTCAGGTATATCGCTATCCTGAGTTGGTACAAAGTACTTGGCGAGAGGTTCCCGCAATTCAAACGGTTTAAGGACGACCCAATCTCTATAGTAAAGCCATTTATAACCCATTACATCAAGCTTGTTCTTACACCGATACGAAATAGTTGTTTTACCTACGTTAAAGAATCTACCTGCGTCAGATACCGATAAGAACAGCATTGGTTTTTCGTTTTCATTGTAAACCAATACTGGTTCTAATTCAGCTTTCTTATCAATCAATTCTTTTATTGGATCTAATACTAATCTCCAAGGATTAGGATTGTCTCGTAGTTTAACTAAATACGTATCTGGGACAAATGGTTGTTCTTCTTTAGATAACCATAACCACAATGTAGGCAAGGGTAAGTTTAAATACTTAGCCGCATCGCTTAATGTATCAAAGTCGTATTCTTCACCAGTTAAAATATTTTTAACAGAAACAGGTTTTTCTTTTTCAGTTAAGAAAATCAAACCTTCATTAGGAAATTCTTGTTCTGGACGACAATATTGCCATCCTTCTGGATAAACCTTGTGGGGATTATCCATACGCCCAGTATTGGTAATTAAGTCCTTACAAATACCTACATGTCTTTCACAGGCGTTGCAGCTCTCGAACAGGATAACTTCTTTAGTTTCCCAATTTCTAGCTTTTACAGGAATATACTTATTGATAAATCCGCCTTTGAAGAAAGCTCTTTTTAGGTTTTCCTGATTGGTTACTAATTCTAAATTCTCTAAACGGTTATCACTCTTGTTTCCGTTTAGGTGGTCAGTAACCATTCCTTTAGGCCATTCAGTAGCTTCTAGAACATAAGTCAACATGATTAATCGATGGATAAAATTCTGTTTAGGTTTATTTCCATCGGAAAGATTAACAATCAAATAACCATCGTTATTCTTTGTTGCTTTAAGTTCTTTGATTTTACCAAATAAAGTAGAAATCACTTTACCATTTTCACTAATAAAGTATCTACCATTGTATCCAGGAATTTCTTTAAATGTTTCGTTGTTAAACTGCATCGTATTTAACATTTGTTTTCTCCTTTAAAAAAGATCTATATCAAATGTTTTACAACGCTAAAAATATTTCATAACGTTCAGTAGATACAAAACTTCTTGTGAGTTCAAATAGCTCAACTCAATCAATCGTCCATATCGCTACATGGCATCATCATCATCGCTGTACTCCAGACGTTTTCTGGTTTCAGCTCGGGATTCATTTCACCTGTACCTGTATTCTCAGGAATACCGTACAAATTAGTAAACTTAGGATTAGCAGATAAGTAAGTACTGATACCTGCGTCTGAACTATCCTTCGTTGCCTCTGAGACGATACCAATAGCGTTTAAGTGGTGTTGTCGTGTTCTTTTCACCATGGATTGTTTAGAACGACCACCATTACCTGTAAAGGTAATCTCTTCACCTTGTTTTAGCTCCTGAATAGGATTCAAAGTTTCCACAATACGTTTTGTGGTGTCTTTATTGATAGCCATCCAAACGGCTTCAGGATTCAATTCTACTGGGTAGTTGGCTTTGATACCATGACGATTGTGTTCACGCAATGCTCGTACCAAATGCGTATACACTTCACCTGCCATTCTTTCAAAACCACGAATCCTTTGTTCAGACATGTCGACTTCATCTTTGTGTTTATAATCCACTAACATTTCTACACAGCGAATCAATAATCCACCAAAGTCAATAGGCTCTTTCATTTCGATCAAAATCCGTTCAGTAATCGGATCGACGAACATGTTATAATAAAGATCAATTTCTTTTAAGTAACGACCAGGAATCTTAATGGATTCTAAAAGGTTAAAGTATTGTTCTTTTTCATTCAAGTCGTAAATAGACAAACGATTCAAATCTGGAATCTTACTCAAGCCTGCCATGATCAGACTAGTGATTCTGTCTCGTTTAGAGAGTACTAAATGGAAGTCATTAAATCGAATCGCGTATTCATGACTTTCTAGTTTCAATCGTTTTCCTACAGGTTCAGTACGATAGTATTTAGGTTCTAGAGAAGCTAAGAGTTTCGTAATGCCTAATCGGTAGCACAATACCAATCCAATTGGAATGGCTTTACCCATGATGTCGATATTGACGGTTTCAGTAGGTGCTTTAACCGGATCTAATCCGCAGAGTGTTTCAATCGTACCTAACTCTATTAGATTACCATCTTGGACAGAGTAGAAGTTATTATCTGGATCAATCGCTACAGGATACTTTTTCTTGTGCGTACCGACAAAAACCATATTAGTCGTTTCTGCCTTAATCACGAAGTCTCGACCAAATCGCTCTTCAGCACTCTTACGATCGAAATACAAGAAACATTCTTTAGTCGTAATGGCTTTAAAGTTACGAGACAATACTGAGTAAACATAAGGTGCTTTTAAGTGATTATCAAACATGTCACCAGAACGAGTCTCTAACACATCTTGATTTTCATTATCAAAAGCATTCTTACGAATACCCGCGACTAACCATTTCTCGTAATTGAATGCACGAGAAGCATCACGTGAAGCAAATGTCTTACCAAAGTAACTAGACAAGGATATGGTACTGTCGTCAATCTTACGAATGGGTAAATCGTATCGTTGATGGCAATAAGTATAATGCTTACCACCAATCGTAAAAGTACCATCAGGATTAATCTTAGGTATCTTCACTCGAATCGTAGAAGCTTCACCTTCAATCGGTTTAATCTTCATGGAGTAAACTGTATAAGCACCAGAGATGTTTTCTACTTCCGATTTCTTAATGTCTTGTACGACTACACCGGCAGATTGTACCCCTACCATCATGGAAGCCACATCGCGTTCTAAGAACTGAGTAATGTATTTCTTATCGAAGGCTTTTAAAGTCGAAATACCTTTAGTGTCTTCTTCCGTAATCTTCAGTTCTTCAGGCTTGATATCAATCATCTCGCCTACAGTCTGATTACTCTCTTTACTTAAGGTTAAGGTATTGTACTTACCAAAAGCTTTTCGTATCCCATCGTATTTACTCACTGTCATGGGATTGCTTTTGGCATATTCCTCTAGTACGAGTTTACCTTTAACAATAGGAGAAACAGGAGCATCTGCTCGTTTGACTAATACGACTTTATCTTCAGCCTTATAGTTTTTCAAATCCAATACATCAGAGGTATCGAATTTACCAGCAATGGCTTCTTCAAACTCTGCTTCTTGCTCAGTGACAATAGGAACAATATTGCTGACTTTAGTGAGTTTATTTAACGCCTTAGGATCATCAACCACTTCATTTAATTCTTCATCTTCTTCATCCAAGATATCTGAGACGATTTGTACTTCTTTATCTTTATGTACTTCGCCTAACTCATTGTAGTAATCTTCTTCTACATGAGTTTCTTCATCTTCAGTTTCCGAATCTTCAGAATCTAAGTCTTCTTCCTCTTTCTCAGCATTTCTCAAATCCTGACCATACTGACGCTCGTAATCCTTAGGATTATATCGAATAGAATCGTCGTCTTTTACGACAATATCATCTTCATCATCCTCAACACCAGTATCATCACTCGCTTCCAGATTTTTCTCAGCAATTTCTTCATCAGTTAATTCAATACCTTCTTTAGTCATTGCAGCAGTATGCAATTTTAACAAAATATTGATAAACTGTTTACTCATCAAGCGAGCATCAATCTTACCACTAGGATTCTCAAAGCTCTTACGCCACTCGTCTAATAAACCTAGATTAAATACAGTAAAGACATTATTCTTTACTAAGACAATATTAATATTATTCAATAGGCTCTTAGGCATCTTAGCAAATACAGATTTCTCTCTATTCAATCCTAGCCATTTCCACATCTCCAAAACAAAGATGTTTTCTAAGTTATCTAACTTCCTAAATAACTCTACACTCATCCCAGTAATGGATTTCTTTAAACTAGAAACAGGCATCAATTCATTCGGGACATTGATTACCCAGAATTGATTATAGTATCCATTATAGTTATTCTGTACATCAACCATACCTTTCAATACAGTATTCAGTACATTCATGTTTTTATAGTACCCGACATGAGTCGTATTACCCAGATACTTATATCGCCTATCGATTAAAGAATAGTTCAGTACCAAAGGCACAGTCATTTCAGGCTTGTACTTATTCATTTCCACGACTTTCTTAAACCGTCGATTCAACTTCAAGTACTTCTGTAACTCAATCACTTGAGTCGCGCTCTTAATCCCCAATGTACCTAAACGAGAAGCAATATCCATGTAGGTATAAATAGGGACTTTTAAAGAGCCTTTCTTAAATAAAGCATTCTTCTCACTTGGACCTATATCTGCACTACTACTTGGGACATAGTGGTAAGCAGATTGTTTTGGTAAGAAGAACTGAGACGTATTAAAGATCCTGGGATTCCCATAATGGGTAATCAGTCTGTTCCCAAGCTTTAATTGAAATTGTTCAAAGTTAATCATTCTGAAAAAGCTTCCTTTAAACAGCAGTTTATAAAAATGTTAAATTAGTAAAATATACTCTCCAGGGAATGAACCACTGGAGAGTATACTTCATCAAAATGATTTCGATAACCTTAAAGATTATTCCTATACACTAGGGACATCAGAAAGGTTATGGCAAACAAATTTAACGGTATCGTAGTTCACAGAATAACGTATAGAACCATCAGGACCTACATAAGCCCGTTTTTGTTTCTTGTACTGAATAATTTCGTTGCGTGCTTCTTCAGTTAAAGCAGAGAGAATATTCTCGCGATCCCCGTCGAACGGGACTCGGTATAGATAAGAATTTTGATTAATTAATATAGGTAAACCCTGTAGAGAAGAGAGATTTTGGCTTCTCTTAATAAGTCAATCTACAAATACTACGGTGACTACCTATATATGAGATTAATCGAATTAACTTAAGGTAACCTAGAACTGGACTATATCTTCGCCGACATGCTTGTGCTACCAACACAAATGTTTCGGAGTACCATGAGCAAGATGGTACTAATACATAGAGGCTTATCAAACCACTGTATTCGTCCCTCGTTTCAGGATTGTTATCACAACAACGCCTTACGCCTTTCGGCTAGTCTCTGGACACAAATCCTTCTCTTAATAGAGAATAGGATTCTTCGCTGCGGATTGCCCTACTGATTTATCTCTTTTACTGTACTCTAGTTAATTACTCTAGACCCTACTGTGTATTACTACCAATAGTTAGTGTATAAATCTTTTACAGGGTATTCCCGTCAATTAGAGGGATATTGCTTAGCCGTATTTCTACAGCTTTGGCGACCTCGACTTTTTCAACAATTTTTTTAAATATAGAAAGACGCAACTATGTTACGCAATTACCACAAAGACATCGATAAAACCTGTTTCTATCGTGATACCGCTAATGGTGTTAAATACTACACCGATATTGATGGCAATATATTCAGGATAGCAGATGGTGACATGAGTGTGATTACACCGAAAATCCTTGAAGGCCAAAAATACGTTTATATCCAACCTTTAGGTAAATGGATTCGTGTAGCCAACATTGTTAACTATTCCTTTAAAGGTAAGTACCAAGATGTGTTTAACGAATTAATGGAACAACAAATCATTTTCCTAGACGGAGATGAAACCAACATCCATCCGTCTAACATGATCTGGGGAAATGCTAATTCTAAAGACGATGAAGAAGGATTTAGAATAATTCCAGGATTTGTACAATATCGAATCAACCGAGAAGGCATAATCAAGAAACCAAGAGGTGGTTTAGTAAAAGGTAGACCTACACCTAGTAGTACTAAGCCTAATTCTAAGTTTTACTTGAAGTTACACCTTAATGCTGACGTTAGTGGTAAGGTGGGTAAAGACGGTAAAGAAAATCCTGTCGTACTGGCATCTATTCATCGATTACTTGCTCTGGCATACTTGCCTATTCCTCCTAACTATTATCAGTTGGACGTTAGCCACATCAATGATAATTCTTTAGATAATAGAATAGAGAATCTGGAATGGGTATCTAGATCAGCCAACAATGCTAGAGCTGTTGAGAATAATTTAATCACTGGTACTAATCCTGTATTGATTAGAAATTTCGAAACGGGAGAAGTAACAGAATTTAATAGTATTGGTGCTTGTGCAAGAAAGTTCGGAATACATAAAACGAAGATTACTAACTTCTGTAAGACCAAAGGTCAAAAAGTATTCCCGAATGGTTACCAATTCTGTAGAAAAGATGAATTTACAGAATGGGGAACCACACCTTACGAGTATTCGAATGATAATGCATCTAAGTGGCAGAATGCCCTTAGGACTAGTACGTTAGAAAACTTTACTGGTGTAAGATTACCAGCTAGAATTTACGAAAAAGAAACAGGAAGAACAGTGCTTATTGAAAGCTATTTCGATCTCAGAAAGTTCTTCGTCGTAGATCCTAAATATACTATATTTAAATGATTGTATTTAGATAAAGTAGTGAGATAGTATTAGGGAGGTATTAGTTTACCTCCTTGATACTCTCTTTAAATGGTCACTACTGACCGTATCGCCACCCTGTCCGCCAAGTGAAGCTAGCGGCGGACATAAAGAAGTAATGGTGTCTACACCATTAATAGGAAACTGATAGAATGGTTCTACTGTTTCATCAATTTCCCAATCGTCATTTAACATACGACGCTTTTCAGCTTTTGTCGTGGTCATGACTTTAGCAAAGCTAGGTACGTTACTTTCAATACCTGTAATCGGATAACGTACAATACTGCTTGGTGCATTATCAATTAAGTGTATCGTCGTAATATACAACAATTCAATAAAGGTTAAAGGTGTGACTAATTCACGGCTTTTATCCTTAGGTAGTTCTTCAATACCATTGAGTATCTTAAAGGTACCATCTTCGCCTTTGTAAATCAGAGCAAGATATCGACCATCTACTTCAACAGGATTGTGTCTGACACTCGTAGGACGGAATCGCTGAATCAATTTCTTAATCCCTTCATCCGACTGAAACAAGTCATGCCATTGCTGGGATAAGTTCACTTCTTCAGACTTCAAAGTTTTCTTATTCACCAATCGAACAGGTTCTAAAGGTGAAACAAACTTCTCAGCTAAAAAGCTATTCTTAATCCCACGTACAGAAAAAGGTAAGCATCCTACTAACTGCTGGAATAAACCGACCATGGTATCATTGAAACCAATATTGGCTTTATCGTTTAAGAAACGACCAGAAGGTTTCACAGCCGTAATCACGTTAGCCGTACCATTGGCTACTGTACGTGAAGCCCACTTACCTTGAATCAATTTCTTCTTACCATGTCCTGTGATTTCACCTAAGTACATGTAGAGTTTCAATGCTGTTTTCTGAATGGCATTGCGCGTAGAATTGACTGCACTAAGATTCATCTTAGTCGAAACACTAGACAGAGAATTCGCTAAAGAAATCAATTCACGATAGATTTGGTTAATCTCATCGTGATCAATCATGCCTTCTTTAAATTCTACATCTCGATAACCTGCTTGTAAAACAATAAACTTATCGAGTTTATAGATTCGTCTATGTTTATTTAAAAGCTCATTGAGTTCTTTACGCTTGGGCGAATTGGTTTCGGGCATAACTAATTCATCTAAGTGTTGCATGAAGAAATCATATCCTGTTTCACCATCTATCGCATTAGATTTATCAAAGAACTTCGTTTCTGGATTCCATTTAGCAAAGGTAATACCATCCATGATTTCTTCTAATAGAGAAGAAGAGGAAATCAATTCTCGATATACGACAGGATGGATGATATCGACATTCAAGTCAATATACGCTTGCTTCGTCATCCGTTCTGGAGAACCCATTACACCGAATATTTCATTAGACCATAAGCCTTCAGGATGAAGCTGATAGTTCGCCCCTGTAAACATCTGGGTAGACTTAACAGGATTTAAACTACGATACAACTCACCTTGGTTTAAGTTCAATAAACTAATATTAAAAGGCTTTTGATGATCAAGTGCTTTTTTGATCTTGCTATCCATAAAGTTTCATGACTTCCTTTCTGGTTAAAAAAAATACATCTAAGAAATAAAGCAGTCTTATCTATATAGCAATGAATCTATATAGAAGATATGACTACTTTGGCTTATAAATAAAGCCATCTATAAAATATTCAAGCTTTAATTAAAATTAAAACAGGAGTACTTACATGGCGATTAAAAATCGTGTAGGTAAAGCCGTAGCTGATGACTTGGACTTTAAGTTCGATTTTGACAGCTACGAGGATCAATTCCCAGATAGCTGGGATACAGTATCCGAGGATTACAGCAGGGCGGAAGCTTCTCGTTCTCCCATTACCAAAGCCCGCAAAAATGTTGTTGCCGGCTTAAAAGACGGTTTGATGAACCGTACGGGCATGGAACAAGTATTAAAGTCCGCTTTCCCATCTGAATACGGAGAAACCTACGATAACTTTACTTCTGTATTGTCAGGGGTTAGCGAATCTTCCGAATTGGTTAAAAAAGAATTTAACCGATTGAAATCCCGTGGTAAAGCTTACTTAAGACAGCTCGCTCCCGTAGGAGATATGGTAGGTTTGAGTAAACTTACCGATAAACTCAATGAATGGGGTAAAGAAGATTACGGTAATGATGCCTACGGTCAAAGTAATACAGATAAACAGCGCGAACGCGAAGACAGTATTCAAGCTTCTTTAGGCGAACTATTCTCCATACAAAACCGTATGGCTGAACATCGTTCTAAAATTGCAGAAGCCAAAGAAAATCAAAAACAAGCTATAGAAACCGTTCGCTTTGAAGGACAGATTAAAGCCTTAGCTTCGATTGATTCTTCTTTAAGAAATCAAGTCTCTTTCCAAAACAAGAATACGTTTAATTACTATCGTAAATCGATAGAAATCCAATTGCGTAAATATCATCTCTTAAGTGATATCTACAATACACAAACCCGTACTTCTGAAGCCTTAATCCAAACCTTAAACGAAATCAAATTAAATACTGGCTTACCTGAATTTGTTAAAATGAGAAATTCAGAAGCCGCTAAAGAAATGATTCGTTCTAAAGCAATCGAAGGAATGCATAAAGGTATCTTTGGTAATGACGACTTTATTACGAAATTAACTGAAAACTTAGTAGGTAGTGTCCGTAATGCAATTGGTAGTTTTACAGACTTTACTGATTTGTTAGACCCTATGGTCGAACAAGGTATTTCTGCGATTGTCGATGATGATCCACTAGGTCGCGATGCTTTGCATTCTGGTGTAGCGAATGTTGCGCCTACGCTTTTTGGTTTCTTAGGTAAGAAGATATTAGAGAAATCTAATAAGACAAAGTTTGGTCGTAAAGTCTATAAGAATGCCCAGCGATTAAAAGCCTTTAATGATAACCTAGGTGAAAATGTACTCAGTGCATTTAAATCAGGTAAAATCCATCGGTTTGGTCGTAAGTTTGATACAAGTGGTGAACTAGTTGACCCCATTGTAGACTTCATGCAACAGTTGGTTTATCAGTCTATCAACCAAAGACAGTCCACTCAATTGGACATCGAAGGCTACGAAAACTATGGTGATCAATTAGGACGAGATCAACTCTCTTCTAAAGCACAACGTGTCGTGATTCCAGGATACTTAGCTCGTATCTTGAGAGAGTTAACCATTATCCGCACTGGGCAAGATGCCCCTTTGCTAGAGTATAACTACAGAACTAATAAGTTTGCAAGTTCAGATAGCCTTACTAAAGACATCTTAAGATCAGCAGTAGGACAAAAGAATATCCAATCTATTCGTAACTTAGGTACCAGTGCTTTACAAGCGGCAGGTATGTTCCAAACGAATAAGTTAACGGGAAAAAGAGAATTAACTGATGGATTTACTAATAGTGACATGTTGGCTATTGGTAATGTCTTAGTCAATGCTGCTTCGAATAACATTGCTGTTGATGCGAGGTTCTTATCCAATCCGAATTCTTTTAAAGAAGCCATTGGACCAGAGAAAGCAGAAATCTTAGCTGCTCGTTATCGTAAGATCTCTCGTGAAGACAAAAAAGAAAATAAACAAAATAGAGTACGTGGTTTCTTTGGTTACGAAAAAGATCGTTTAGGTTCTTTAGGTGGTAGCGCGAAAAACGTACTGAGAAGTATGGGTATTCCTGAGAATACTTTACAAGCGATTATTAATGCAGGACATGGTGGTAAACTCAGACAGATCGGTTTGATCGATGGAATGGGTAATGTCAATACCAATAAGTTAATTGAATTATCACAATCGATTAATAGTTACGAAGACTTCTTAGAGGTTGTCGGTATTGACGAAGAAGTAGGTTCTCTAAAGAGAAAAAGATCTAAAGGGATGAAAGGTCCTAAAGGCACTTCTTCTTATCAAGTCGGTGACAAAGTAATTATTCCTGGGATTACACCTAATCGCGCTTCGGATATGGTTTCTTCTCAACAAGGTTTAGCGACTTATTTAGCGGATTCTAACGACACGCCTTACTTAGAGATTATTTCTCATCAGCTTTCTTCTTTAAACGAAACCTTATCAGTCTCTACGGGTTATA
>ERZ772977.257-NODE-257-length-41694-cov-20.928072_pt1 | contig 41694 bp, 54 predicted proteins | sample MGYA00511131_ERZ772977 | MGnify/ENA primary metagenome ERZ772977 (study PRJEB29015, sample SAMEA2737935) | human oral metagenome | biome: human oral; feature: human-associated habitat; material: dental | place: China | collected 2151 ...
TCGCACCTACTATCCCACCACCTATTATCGCTACTTTCATAGTTTACCTCACTTGATAGTTTTTAAAAAAATTCTACTATAAAAATTATACATCAAAAAAAAATGCTAGTAAACTTTTTATAGAATCAATCAGATTTTCTTCAGCATATTTTCTTATTTACATAATCAGTTTTTTAGGATATAATTAGTTCCTATAATCTAAGTAAAGAGGTATATCATGAAAAAACAATTATTACTAACTTTAGCAATTACCGTTCTTGCAGGAACGACATTAGGTTGCACACAAAATAAAAATACAAATCAAGCCACTACACAAGAAACGAAAAAAGAATTATCAAATGAGGAAATTGTTAAAACAGCCATTAACAACTTTTCAAAAGAAAAAAATTTAGAATTAGATACTAAGGTTACTATTAAATCTAACCTTATAGTAGAAAGTTATTCAGTTAATGTATCATCAAATATTAAAATAGACGAAAATGGAAATGTTTTGAAGAAATTTTCTGAGCAAGAAACTGAACTAGGAAAAACTACAACAAAAGAAGAACATATTTTCCTTAAGAAAAATAATTCTGGATATGATAAATTCAATGTTGAAAATGGAAAATTAGTTGAAGATAAAATAACAGATGATTTAGAAGTTTTATCTGCTATACAAGTATTTTTCAACGGAAATACTCTTTTTAATACTATAACTGATAAAAACTATGAGAAGTCAGATAACAAACTAACTTTCACTGGGAAAATAAAATTATCAGACATCGGAAATAAATTTTATCTAAATCCAGGTGCGTTTACTAGTGAAGAAACTGGTAATCTTTCTGAAATGACGCTAACATTTGCTGCAACAATAGACACTACTACAAATGAGATTTTAGGAATTACCCTTGATTTAAAATCGTTTATAGAAGGAGTAGCTAAAGCACAACTAGAAAAAGAGAAAGACTCTATGTCTGAACTTCAATACACAACTGCCAAAAATTTAATAGAATCTATTTTAAAAGACTCACAAGGCGAAATCACAATCATTAGAAAAATTGACAAAATAGATGAAATAAAATTTAATTAATATAAAAATCTAGCTTACCTTATTGGGGGGCTAGATTTTTTGACTATATGCCATTTTTATATTTACCTATCCCGATTTATGTATTATAATTATTACTAAGTTGCGTTAGCGCAACTATTAATATATATTTGATAAGATATTGAAGGTAAACTATGACTGAAATAAAATTAGTACCACGTAATAAAGTAGACAAACAGTACACTTGGGATATGACTCTACTTTATAAAACTGATGAAGACTACAAAAATACTTTGGAACAAACAAAAAAAGAAATAATTGAGTTTAAAGACAAATATGAAGGAAAGTTAGCTGATTATACTACTCTAAACGAAGCTATCCTTAAATACGAAGAGATAGAAGAAGAATGTTATAAACTTTTACACTATGCTGAATTACCTATGTCTGTTGACCGTTTTAACGATAATGTAGTTGCCAACGCAACTATTTTCGAAGAACTTTCTTCTCTTTCAGCTAGTAAACTAAGTTTTTTCTCCACAGAGTTAATATCTTTAGATGAAGGTTTTATAAATACCTTTGTTGCTGACTATCGTCCAGACTTGAAATATTATTTCGGAAAACTTATTAATATGAAAAAGCATGTATTACCAAAAGAAGTTGAAGAAATAATCGCTAGTTATGAAAGTCTACCTGACTTCTATAATTTGTACGAAGTAACTAAACATGAAGATATGAAATTCGATAGTTTCGAAGCAAATGGTAAGACTTACGAAAATAGCTTTGTTTTATACGAAAACTTACATGAGATGGATAATGATACCGATGTTCGTCGTGCAGCTGCGAAAAGTTTTTATAAAACTTTAAATGCATATAAGAATACTTCAGCAAATGAGTATATTTCTCACATTAAAAGAGAAAAGATGCTTGCAACTGCTCGTGGTTATGATAGCGTTATTGATTACCTATTGGATAAACAAGATGATAGTCGTGAATTGTACGATCGTCAAATCAAAACACTTATGACAGACCTCGCACCACATATCCATCGTTATATCAAACTATTAGCACGCGAGCATAAAATTGAAGATATGCAATTTGCCGACTGCAAAATTAATCTAGATCCTGATTTCGAGATTGATATGACTATTGAAGAATCACGAGAGTACTTAAAAAAAGCACTTGGTGTTCTTGGGAAAGATTATGTTAAAATGATTGATGAAAGCTATGATAAACGTTGGACGGACTTCCCTCAAAATATCGGTAAGAGTACAGGTGGTTTCTGCGCTACTGTACCTAATGTAGCTGGTTTTATCCTTCTTTCTTGGACTGGGAAAATGAACGAGGTGTTCGTTCTTGCGCATGAACTTGGACACGCTTATCACTTCATGAGTACAGGTAAACACCAAACTATGCTAAATAACGATTGCTCACTTTACTTCGTAGAAGCACCGTCTACTTGTAACGAGGTTATCGTTTCTAATTATCTACTACAAACTAATAAAGACGCACGCTTTAAACGCTGGGTAATTAGTAATATGATTAGCAGAACTTACTTCCACAATATGGTAACTCACTATCTTGAAGCTGTTTATCAAGACCGTGTTTATAAAAAAGTTGATAATAATGAAATGTTAACTGCAGAAGTCTTATCTACTATAAAACGTGAAGTTATGGAAGAATTTTTCGGAGATAGTCTTGTAATTAACGAGGGAGTAGAACTTACTTGGATGCGTCAACCTCACTACTACATGGGACTTTATCCATATACTTACTCTGCAGGACTAACTATCGGAACAGCAGTTGCTAATAAAATTGACAAAAATCCAAGTTATGCCGATACTTGGCTAAATGTTCTTTCTAAAGGAAGTAGTATGTCAGCACTAGATCTTTCTAAGCTTGCTGGTTGTGATGTGAGTACCGCTGAACCACTTAAAGAAGCAATTTCATATGTTGGATACCTTGTAGATCAACTTTATGAATTAACAGATGAGCTGAAAAAATAAGACATAAAAAGAATCTTAATGACTTCTAATCATTAAGATTCTTTTAACTTTTATGAATTTTATACTTTATTGTTAAACTTTAACCCTACATTTCTTTTAACTTTTTAAAGCAAGCTTTTTCGCATTCAATTACTGCTGAACGGAAATTTTTTTCTTCAAGAATTCGGACAGCTTCAATTGTACTACCTGATGGTGAGCAAACATTATCCTTTAGTTTTCCTGGATGTTCTCCTGTTTCTAGTACCATTTTTGCAGCCCCGATTACTGTATGTGCCGCTAGGCGATAAGCAGTTTCACGACGTAACCCGTTTAACACTGCACCATCAGCTAATGCTTCAATAAATAAATAACCATAAGCAGGGCCTGACCCACTAAGTGCAGTCAATCCAGCCATATCTTTTTCCGCTATCACCTCTGATAATCCAAGACTGCTAAATAAACTTAAAACATACTCTACTTCTGTTGATTCTATATTATGTCCTACACTAACACCAACAACCCCCGCACCTACTTCAACAGGTGTATTCGGCATAACGCGGACTACTTTTGCACTTGGTACAATACTTTCTATATCTTTTATTTCTACTGCTGCCGCCATCGAAATAACTATTTTTCCTTCTAGTTCTACTTTGATTTCTTCTAGTACACTTGCTACTAAATATGGTTTTACACCTAAAAATACAACATCACATTCTTTTGCCAAATCTTTTGAGCTATTGGCCGCTTGGACTCCGTTACGTTCAGCTACTTTTTCTGTACTGTCGTTTGAAGAATTTCTAACGAAAATATTTTCTTTCGCTACTTTTTGACTAGAAATTACTCCTTTCAGAACAGCTTCTCCCATATTACCAACACCGATAAAACCTAGTTTTTTCATACTGACCTCCTATTATATTTTTTGTTTTTTGAGAATATACAAACTACTCTCCATTCACTATCTATTATATCATATTTAACCATTCTAATTCTCTCTTCTTAATAAATTTTATTAGTACTACATCTTATGTTATACTTAAATGTGTATTGAAATTTTTGTAAATAAGGAGTTATTATGGACAACAGTTGGAAAGAAATATTTAAAAATTATCCAAAACGTAATGAATTGGGCATAACAGTTGATAATATAAATAAAAAAAGACAAACGGTGACTATCTATCCACCAAAAGAATTAGTTTTTAAAGTCTTTGATCTGCCATTACAAGATATAAAAGTAGTTATATTAGGTCAAGATCCCTATCACAATCCTGGACAAGCTTGCGGATTAAGTTTTTCTGTAAATGATGGCATTCCTTTGCCTAAAAGCCTAATAAATATTTATAAAGAACTTTATGATGACCTTGGCATTACTCCTGCAAAAACAGGAAATTTAGAGAAATGGTTTAAACAAGGTATTTTCCTATTGAACTCTGTTTTAACCGTTGAAGAATATTCACCAGCAAGTCATAGCAATGTTGGCTGGCAAGATTTTACAGATTATATAATAGAAACTATTTCACAAAAAAATAATAATGTTGTATTTGTACTATGGGGAAGTTACGCTAGAAGTAAAAAAACTCTAATAGACAGCTCTCGCCATAAAATAATAGAATCACCACACCCAAGCCCGCTATCTGCTTATCGTGGTTTCTTTGGTAGCAAGGTGTTTTCACGTATAAATTCATATTTAGAAGAAGTCGGCAAAAAACCTATTGATTTTAATTTGGAAAACTAATTCTATCCCTCGATTTAAAGTTTATAATCTATTCTCTTAAAAGTTTTTAATAAAAATAAATTTTTGTTGAAAATTTAGAAATAATTTTAAGTATATTTTAAGTAAAAGAGATATAATTGTGACTTAAACAAAAATAATTAATTTTTCATTCTTAACGACACTTGTCGTTTCTCCCTTTTAAGTTTGAAAATATTTTTGTTTAAACCAATATTTCAGTTAATTCTTTATGATATTAACAGATAATAAAACTTTTTAATTTTTTTCATAATGTGGCTTGTCGCTCCCTAGGCAAGCCATTCTCCCTTTAAGAGTAGCGATACTCTTTTGTTATTTGTATATAAGATTAGATATTAATAAGCAAGAAATTGCTTCGAACTTAATTTAGTTCATAAAAAAGCTAAGTATCCCCTATACTTAGCTTTTTTATTTTGCCTATAATTAAAATAAGAAGCACCTTAAATTCTTGATTATCCATATCAATTTTTTAAGGCGCTCTTTTTTATTGTTTAGTATATTACAAATTTTTCAATATAATACATAGTTTTATGTTGACCACTTGCATATTGTTTATTGTTTAATCGTAGTGTAATTACACCTGTTGGTCGATTAGTAGCTATAGTAACAAATGGTATTATTATTCTATCTCCTTGAACTTCCCAACGTTCTACTGGAGCAAAGATTGAATCGGTAGCTCCGCCTATTCCAGCGATGTAACGTAATGCAAAGGCATTATCTTTTTTGAAATATACGATAGTATTATTATCTTTTACTAATTTTTCTAATTCTTCTTGAGTATACTCTACTTTACTTTTATCTAATTCTATAAAAGTAATTCCTCTTTCTGCATACAATTTTTGAAAAACATCTTTAAGATTATAAGTTCCTTCATTATATGTGTTAATTAAGTCTAATACATAAGTAGCTGGTGCAAAAACAATTTGATTATCTGTTCCGTTATCTATAACACTATAACGAATTGCATTAGCCGCTGTAGAACCTTTAAAGTTAAGCAAGCTATAATTCATAAGTTCTAGTATTTTCCCAGCTTCATTAAAGTTATGATTGTATTTATTAGTATTATTTCTATTAGTTGGTGCTATTGTTTGATTTTCATTTTTATTGACGACATTGTTGTCTTTATTTTCTTGTTGATTTTGTTCATCAACATTAGCGTCATCTTTTAACATATTCGTTGTTACATCTTGTGTTTTTTCTGTATCATTAGTAATCTTTTGTGCTACTTTATCTGTACATCCTGTTAAAACTCCTATTCCTAAAACAAAAACCGCTGCAATTTTCAAAATTTTGTTCATTTTCTCCACCTGCTTTCTGCTTTAATATTATTTACTTTTATTTCTTCTCTTCTTTAATTATATTATACTACCAAAAATTACAAAAAGCAACGATTTATTACAAAAATATTACATTTATATTACAAAATAATTTTATTTTTGTTTCGATGTTCTTCTCTATAGCTTTTTATCTCATTTTTTTGAATTTATTTCTTGTTATTTTTTCTCTATCTTCTTAAAAAACTCTTTTCAATAGTTCGCACGTAAAATTTGAACTGACAGTTTTTTTATAGTAAAATATACTCGATTATATGGATAGGAGATTGATATATGAGTAGAGTCGCTGTTGTTAGTGCTAAACGTACCGCCATCGGTAGTTTTGGCGGCAGTCTTAAAGATATTCCAGCTGCAACACTTGGAGCTGAAGTTGTAAAAAAATCATTAGAGGAAATAAATCTAAGCCCTACCCTTGTTGACGAAGTAATCTTCGGTAATGTTCTTGGAGCTGGTCTTGGACAAAACATCGCTCGTCAAATCGCGATCTTTGCTGGTATTCCACAAGAAAAGAGTGCATTTGTCGTAAATAAGGTTTGCGGTTCTGGTCTAAAAAGCGTTGTTTTAGGCGCTCAATCTATTTTACTTGGTGACAATGATATCGTTGTTTGTGGCGGTGTAGAGAATATGAGCACTGCCCCTTATTACACAAAAGATGCGCGTTTTGGTGCTAAACTAGGAAACTTCGAACTTGAAGATAGTATTATTCATGATGGTCTAACCGATGCTTTTGAAAATTATCATATGGGTATTACCGCTGAAAATATTGCTGAGCAATTTGCTATCAGTCGTAAACAACAAGATGAATTTGCAGTTCTTAGCCAACAAAAAGCTAGCACTGCTATTGAAAAAGGAAAATTCTCAAATGAAATAGTTCCTATTACGATAAAAACACGTAAAGAAGAAAAAGTTTTTAATACAGATGAATTTGTTCGTCCTAGTACTAATCTAGAATCTCTAGCAAAACTACGCCCAGCGTTCAAAAATGATGGAACTGTAACAGCTGGTAATGCTTCTGGTATTAATGATGGGGCTGCCTGCGTTATTCTGATGTCTGAAAAACGTGCTAATGAGCTAGGCATTAATATCCTTGGATTTATCGATGGTTATGCTACAGCTGGATTAGATAATAAAGTTATGGGGCTCGGCCCAATTCCCGCAACGAGAAAAGTTTTAGATAAACTGAATTTAACAACTGATGATATTGATTTATTCGAACTTAACGAAGCTTTTGCGGCACAATCGATAGCTGTTCTTAACGAACTTAACCTTGATGCTTCTAAAGTTAATATCAATGGCGGTGCTATAGCTTTAGGTCATCCTATTGGAGCGAGCGGTTGCCGAATTCTTGTTACTTTAGTACATGAGCTAATCAATGAAAACAAAAATCGCGGACTATGTTCTCTTTGTATTGGTGGTGGTCAAGGTATTTCTATGGTTATAAGCCGCGATTAAAAACTATTATAAGTAGTGGCTATCTTTTAATAATTGATAAATGTTTCAAACCAATATAAACTAAAAATAGCATAATCTAAACTATTTCAAGTATATTTGAAAGTATTTTTAAACTAAATGAAAATATAGGGAAAATAATAGAAAATAACAAGTATTTAGATGCTTTTTCCCTATATTTTCCCCATCAGTCTTTCCTTTCCTTGCGCTCCAGGATTAGCTGCTTAAACTCTGCAATATCCTCACGATCCATATTTTTAATGAAATTTCTAGCTGTAGAGCGCTTGACTATATACGTCTTGCGCTCCTTATTCTTATCATCCCACTTCTTGTTTGCTTTTCTTTTTGCCTCTGATAACTTATTCATGTCTAACTCCTATTATTTGTTCAGGTTTAACTTCTGCAACAATGTATTCTTCATATTGTCCACGGTTAGAATCGTTAGGTGCAATTTCATTTCTGTATGCTTCTACTTCAACTTCAAGTACCACATCTCCATATTGACTGAAACTTTTAACTTCTGATGTTGGATTAAACAAGTAAACCACCTCAGTTGAGTTATTTGCTCTTCTATTACCTTCCCAGTTATCATTACCAGTTTTTGAAATTGGTAGAATACCTTCTTTTAAGATTTTTTCTAAATCTTCAGAACTAACATTTTTGTACAATTTCATTTTTTTAGCTTCTCTAAACTCAAATGGTACGATTGTAGATAAGTAATCTTTATCTCCGATTTTTACACCTTCGTTGAAAATTTTAACCACTCCGTAATAATCAAGTTTTAGTTCATGAAGGAACTCGAATACGTCGATTCTATCGCTCCACTCATTTTCAGAATTAATATATTCTTCGTCATTTCCTCTCACGATTACTGTTACCATTTTAACTTCTGGCTTACTTGTATATCTGCTGCAATGAGAAATACTTACTATTTCAAGTACTGCATGGTCATTTTTTCTTATAATATCGAATGTAGACGTGTAATATTTTGATGTTTTTACAAATTTAAAAATTGATTGCGCTCTAAGCAAGCGCTCTTTTGTTACTTCTATCATTAGAGATTTACCGTTTTTTTTTTTTCTATGAATTTTACCATTGCCTTTTACCTCTTTTCTTACTTCGTACTTTAATTATATCATGCACGTTATAACGTGTCAATAGTTTTTATGGAAAAAGTTTTTAAAAAAATCATAAAAAAAATACCCCTCAACTTTCGTCAAGGGGAAATGAGCTGACACCAGCTCAGCCTAATGGCATTTTAGATAAATCTGTGTTTGAACTTGAATGATTAAGATTCAAAATAAACATTCTCTCAAATAATAAAATACCGTATTTATCTATGGTTAAATAATACTATTATTTTTAAATTTTGTCAATAAAAAAATACCTCCCCTAGCATGAGCTAAGGGGAATGGTACTTGGGTATTATTTATTTTACAATTATTCTCTGTATTTGTCAACAAAAAATACCCCCTAATTAAAGGGGGTGTAATAGCATCTTTATTAAGTTATTTTAATCTATCATCCTGATAGTTCCATCTTCTTTTATTTCCATCTTCTTATTGGTTTGCATTTCTCCGTCTTTGTTGAACATGTACCAATAATCGCCGATTTTTCGGTATTCTTCTGATACCATGTCTCCGTTTTTGTTGTTAAGGTAATACCAATGCCCTTGATATTCAATCCAACCAGTTGCCATTTCTCCATTTTCATGGAAATAATACCAATGGTTATTGATATATCTCCACGCTTTTGAAGCCATATATCCACCAGTATCTAACCAATACCAACGGTCTGTATCTTCTTCATGATACCATTGGTTTTCTAAAATATATCCATTAGAATTGAATTTAAACCATGAACCATTAATCAACTTCCAACAATCTTTGTAGTAGTCGCCATTGCCTAAATCATACCACCAGCCTGTATCGTTTTTAATCCAACCATTTTCAGAATAAGCTGGACGGATAAATCCTACTAAACAACTATCATCACGAGTTCTAATTCTAGCATATCCACCTACACCAACTGCTGCTCCATCTACATTTTGTTCAACAGAAGTAACATATCGACCATTAACTGATATTACAATCCCTATGTGTCCGTATATATCCCAACTACCCCACTTCCAAATAGCAAGGTCTCCGGGTTGAATTTCTCCACTTGAATAGTGTTCCCAACCACTTGGAATAGCGTTTGATAAGTAGTCAATAGCGTTCCCATGCGGAGTCATTCCTCCGAACACTTGACAATACTTCATTGCTAAATCAACACATTGAGCTCCATAAGCACCATCAACATCTATCCATTTATTCTCTTGAGCCTTTGCCCAATTAACCATTTCTAATAGTGTTGCCATAATTAATTACCTCCCGGATAACGTTGTTCGTTATCGTTTTTAGGTTTCTCTTCCTCTTTCGAGAAACCTTTATAAACTTGGTGTACTCCAGTAGCACTTAGACCGCTAACTACACCAATTATTAAATTTAACCCACTAAAACCATTTAATATCGTCATTAAAATAGCACCTATCAATCCTAACGCTAACGGAATGTAATTGTTAGGTATTTTAGGTACGCTTGATTTTAACGTGTTTCCTATTAACCAACATAATCCAACTATCATTGGACTTATAAATTGTTGTAACTCTGTCATATTATTTACCTCCCTTATTTTTACTTATTAAATCTATAATATCTTTCAATGTTTCTATGTCCACTCCCATTTTACCTAAGTTTTCAGCAATACTTTTTAACTCCATTACTAAATATCCGATATATAAGGTGTATACTAACGCTACTCCCGCTCCTGCTGGTATTAATACTGATAGTGGAATGAAAAATACCATAATTGAAATACTAGCCAATTTCCTCAAAATACCATTAATCCCAGCTTTCGAGTTGAAGGTAATATTAGAGTTGACTTTTGCGGCTATTGTTCCAGTTAGAAAATCAATAATCATTGCGGATACTATCATTGTTAATATAAATAGTATCTTCCCATCTTCCGTTTCCATAAAATGTCTTAACCATTCAAACAAATTCATTGTCCTCACTTCCTTCAATAATTAAAAGGGCAAGATTAATCTCGCCCTTTTTTCTCTTCCGCTTCTTTTAAAATTCTATTGACTTCTTGCTGCACTACTTCTCTAAGATTGCCGATATTAGGTACATCTTCAATCGTACGCCCACCGCCAATTATTCTTTCTACATGAAGTCTAACTAAAAAGTCAGTTGGTTTAAATCTTAATCTACTTGGTCTCATTACTCTCAATACCCCCTTCGCTGTGTGATACCCCATTGCTAGCGTGTTCAGAATTTCCATTTTCTTCTCCTCCTTCTTCTTCCTCAAACATTTCTTCTACAGCTTTCATAACTGCTTGAAATACTCCTGCCATTGCATCATTTAATTGTGCTTTTGTGATATATCGTCCTGCTTCATCTTCTAAATCTTCTTTCTTGTCCGTTTCCTCCCTCGTTAAAATTATTTCTTTGTACTTAGTAGGCTCTCCTGTAGGTTTCCATACTTCTACTGATGTATGCTCTTCTAACACTTCAAATAGTCGATTATCGTATTTGAACTTATCTCCTACTGAATAATCAACTCCTACTTCGTAAGAGTCAAAAGCATCAATAATAATATCTCTATTATCATTAATAGTATTTGCATCTAGTACATTTAATAATAAAGTCATCAACAACTTATCATTACCTTTATTGACCTTATTAACTAGTTTATGTAACGCTTTTTCTCTAGCTTTGTGTTCTACACTCCCGTTACCCAAAATAATCATCTGACGAGTTAAGTTAGCATACTCTGTGATTAATGCTGGGGTAGCATCTCCTTCATACATCTGAACAGCTAATTGACGTTTTATTTCTTCTAATATCTCACTATCTGATACTGTTGCGAATTTTCCTGGTAAATCTAGTCCACCATTTAAAAAAACAGCACCCTTTCTTAACGAGAACTGAACACTAACACTTCTATATCCCCCTGCTTCTGGAACAGGTGTTCTATCAATAAGTTCTAATGCCATTAGTTTTCCTCCTTAGCTTTTAACTCATCAACTAATTCTTTAAGCTCTTGATTAGAGTCGATCAATTCTTTTAACCCTTTTAGCTCTTCCACCTCTTCATTAAGTTGTTGATAAGCTACTTTGTAATGAGCAAGTTCAACTGTTTTTTCACTCAATTCTTGAGCTATTAAATGAATAGGTTGTATTTCGTTATGCTGCATAAATCTTTTCCTCCAGTTTTTTTATTCTTCTTTCTAATTTAATTATTTTTTCATCTTTTTCTATATCACGATAATATAGTTCTTGAGTAGCTTTCAGATTAAAAGTTAGCAAATTGAAATGGTCTAGTGTCATATACTCACCAACCATTTTCACAAAATTCTTATCTATCTTTTCTACATCTTGAGCAATTAAACCTATCTCTGTATAAGGTTTCGTTCCAAAGTTTTCTCTTTCTTTCCATTTGAAGCTCTTAAACGAGAATAATTCTAGTTTATCAAGAGCATCAGCTTTTGAAGTAATAATATCTGTTTTTAATCTTACATCAGAAGTAGTATCAAAATGTTGTTTAACAATTTCCCATAAACTATAATTTTTACCATTGTAGTGATAAAACATATCATTGTTTTCTCTATCGAAAAGTAAGGCTACATTTCTATCCCAAACCCCAACAGACGTACTTCCATCATGATGATTAGCAAATTTTAGGTTGTTGACTCCTTTTGTATTAATAAAACCTTTAACTGTCAATAAGTATGCGTTTGTATCTACAGGGGTATAGCCTCCAACTGTGAAATCACTATCTTGATAAATAAACATTCCATAAGGTACATCTTTACCTCTATCACGTCCACCTACTATTTGAATACCTATACCATCTTTACTTGTATAGTTGTGAGGAGAGTTGATTTGAAGTCCTCCCGATTGTGTAGGTTGCATATATCCGTACTCACCTAATGTAATTCTGCTTCGCCCAGTAATTTCAGCACCTATTATAGTTTTACCTCTAAGAGCTTCTGTATCTATTTGAGTAGAAGTTATCTTGACTGTTTGTAGTTGGTTAATAAATGCTTTTTTAGCAAATAATTCTGTGATAAAAGCACTATTAGCCAAGAATTTAATAATCATCGCATTATCAACATATAAATTGTTCGATTTAACTGCATTAGCTGCAAGTATTTCTGTAGTTATACTTCCCGCTTTGTGGTGTCCAGTTTCTAAAGTATTAGCTTTGATTTTTCTACCTTCAAGCGTTCCATCTAAAACCATATCTCCAGTAACTCTAATAAGTGGACTTATTAAGTCGATGCTATCCGGTTGAACTTTCATAATACTAGCAATAGTTCGTCCATCAATCGTATTCCCGCTTCCTAATGTTATCCCATTAGAGGTAACAGAAACATCTGTTTTTTTTAAAACCTTATTATCAAGTTCACTAATTGCTAAATTAACTTTACCAGCCAACGTTGTTAATTGAGTTTTAATATTTTCATTATAAAAATCTAGGATAGCACCAGTATTATTAAGTTTAATTTTGCCCCAAAGGTCGCTTTTTGGATCTCTCATTTGAATGTCTAGGTCTCTTAATTGTTTAAATATCCCACTTAGAGAATTAACCTTCTTATCAGGTGCTACAAACGATGTAACTTCTGTTCCTTGTTCTAACTGAATGTGATTTAATCTAGAATCTCCAACACATCCTATGTGATGTATTTTGATTTTTTCTGTAGGAAGTTTAGGGATAAATGTAAATTGATATTTGCCATTTTTAAAAAGTGCTTCATGTCTTCTATTTTGAATTTCTATATCCATACACTACCCCCTTCCCCAAAACTCAACATTATTAACTCTACCTTCTTTTAACTTCGCTGTATCACTATCTGACAACTTGAACTTAAAATTAGAACGTTCTAATCTTAAAGAATTAAATTCAGTTAAGACTAAATCATCTAAAACTATTTTGGTAACATTATCGGTATTCATTCCGCCTCCATATAATGTTATTAGCATCACTTCTCCTTTTCTTTTTAAAACTGTTGCATAATTCAATCTTAATAATAAAGTAATACCTTCCCAAACTAACCTATCTCCAACATATCTTTTCGCTATTTCTTTGTCATCTACTATTATTTTTAATCTTTCCATAGTAGCACCTACTTGAATACGTCGTATATTGTGTTAGCATCTTTGGTAGGAATAGCGTTATATTGAGTTTCTGTACCCGCCCAATACTTCATAGGTTGATTATTTTGTTGGTTGATTATATTTTGTCCGGGTTTTCCATCTACACCAGCTTTCCCTGTTGCACCCGGAGCACCATCATAGCCTCTAAATTTAGACCATTTATAAGAAGAGTAACTGTTTGGGGGTGTCGGACTTGTGCCTGTATAAATTCCAAGATAAACAGAATTAGCATCATCACTCATTCCATATCCATTAGAATTGTTAGAATATTTTATATGTGTATAACTGTTGATGCCATCTCGCCCATTAATTCCCGGTGTTCCATTTGTTCCATCTCTTCCGGGTTGTCCAGGTAAACCACGTTCCCCTTGTTGCCCTCGCTCTCCTCGTTCTCCTCGTTCTCCTTTGAGTTCGTTTTTTTGCTGTTGAGTTAAAGCTGCAAAAGTAACTTGTCCATCTCTTCCGGGTAAACCTTGTTCTCCTCTATCTCCTTTTTCCCCTCTATCTCCTTTGTCTCCTTTAAGATATTTTAGATTAGTAAATGTGCTTCGCCCATCTCCAACCTTTAAATATCCTGTATCGCTCTCTACACCTATTTCTCCGTCTAGGAGGATAAGAGAGCTACTTCGCCACTCATTAGCCGTCATTCTTTTGTGTTGTACCCTTAATGGTATCTTTTCTATCGTCATCTAGTTTACACCTCCATCTAATATATATTGTGGTTGTTCTGCCCACTCTCCTTGCCACTCTTTCATCCAGCTTTCAGATATATCCGGATGGTCGTTAGCATCTGCTATCTTTTTAAAAGATATATCAACGTTTAAGACTGTTTTATCAGTTATAGAAACAGTTTTATATACCATCTCCAACCAATCACTTAATAAAACGTTTGTATATGTACCACTATAAACGTGCAATAATTCAGCTTCTTTTGTTCCTTTTTCTAGCACTTTATCTACTCTAGGATACAAATTGTTTTTAGATACTAAACTTACTCTTGCAACAAAAGGTAAAGGTTTGTTGAATACTACTTTTACATCAGTAAAATCATGTGTTCTACACTCCGCTTCCCAACTTATAGTGTATTCCTTACCTACTTCAAAACCATCTCCATTATGAGATAATTCAATATAAGCTGTTCCTAATGGTATCTCTCGCTCGGTAGCACCTTCCAATCTATTTTTGTTGTAAGTGATACTATCGTCTGTACCTACCATTTTAACTGTAGTTTCGGCTATTTGTTTAGTTTCTTCAATTTTCTTTCTAAGTTCATCTAAACTGCCGCCATCAAAGTTGGATAATTTGCTGTTAAACTCTTTTATAGTTGAGTTGACTTCTGTTTTGAAAGTGTTTATTTTAGTTTCTAATTCAATAGCTTTTTCTCGTTGGTCTTTCTCGACTTCAAGTTTTGCTTTTTCTATCCCAGATTTTACGGAATCCTCAATTTCTTTTGATTTTTCATTAAAGTATTTTTGAAATATTGCTTCTTGTTCTTCTAGTAAGGCATTAATTCTAGCATTTAAGCTATCTGTCTGAGTTTGAAGAGACTCTATTTTCGCATTAGTAGTATTGTTAAAGCTAACTCTACTGTCGCCAACTTCTATCTCGTGATTTTCTTCAAGAATAACATCCCATACTACTTTTACTACTTTAGCATTTTCATTAATTATATTTAGATCTTGGTAAAATACTTTCAACCTATCGCATAAATCTACTTCTTCAAGCGCAGGAGTATCAAATATCCCCTCTACTTTTGACAAGTCCTGGTAATTTAATTTAAGATTGACGTTTGGCACTCCTACATTATTACTTTTAATATAAGAATTAGCCTTATTACGCAAATGCTCTACAGTTTTTAAATCTTCATCATTAGAAAAGTCAACCTTTAATATTCTTTTGTGGGTGAATTTCCCCACATGTGGACTATCAATTAAAATCTCAGGAAGAGTGATTAACTGTTCTCGATTATTGTCGTCTGTATATTTTTTAAAAGGGAATACAGTGGTATAAGTTTCTAAAATCGACTGTTCCTGCTCTAAATCTAATAAGTTTTTTCCATAAGCAATTATTGTAGGACTATCTACCCCCATTTGTTTGTGGAGTTTGATATTCAAATTATCGAACTCATACTCTCCGCCCCATACATCAAGAATAGATCCCGCTTTCCCCCCAAGAGCTTCTCTTGCATTATCGATACTTTCAATTTTCCAGGTAGTTTTATTATTGGTTAAAATATCGGACCATACAAAAAACTCTTCTCTACTATCGAGCAAATTATCTCTCCATGTCAATAGTGCTCTTGTAGCATCACCATCAACTGAAATATCAGGTCTAAGAGCGTTCTTCGATGTTTTCACTTGCGAGATATGTTGGCAATAAATTTTGTATCCTTCTTTTGTTTTAGTTATTTTAGAAACTTCAAATCGTTGATTTTTAGTTCGATATCCAGTATCAACCTTTATCAACATCCCCTCTTCTATCTTTTTAATATCCATACCATTGATGGGATAATTAAATTCCAATATATATATCCCGTTTTTTTCTTTAGTAACGTAACATTCAGAAGCATCAGAAAGAACTGATACCCCCAAATGTTCAAAGTTTGTTTCATTTGCTTTGTATAAAATTGGATAGGCCATTAAACTAACGCCTCCCATCTTGGAGTGATTTCAACCACAAAAGAATTATTATCCCATGTTATCGTGTTATCTCCTATTTCAAGGTGTGGAAATGGATATGTGAACACTTTGTCATACTGCGGTTCTTTATTATCCCAGTGGGCCGATTGAGTTTCACAATCAATCACAATATGGCCACTTACTCCTTTTAACCTGAATATTTGAGAATTAATATTCAAATTAATATTTCCTGTTCCTCTTAATTTAATAAGTGGATTAGCTTTTCTTCTTTCTGGGTTTCTTAATATTTGGCCATTAGAAACTGTTATCTTATTAAGTCCTGTTTTCAAGTATTTAACAGGGTGAATTTTGAAATTTAAGATACATTTTTTCTTACTAGTTAAAGTCCCTTCAATTTTAAAAGTTTCAAAGAAATAAGCTTTATAAAGATAATTACTATCCCAACTCAATCCAAAATCAAACCATTTCGGCTCTATATTAACGAGATAATCATTTAATTTTGCAATAATGGTTTCTACGTTAGCTTTTTCATCGTATATTTTGAAAGGAAAAGCACGTTCTACCACATTCAATCTTTTATTATCTTTAATTTTAGCTCCATTAACTCCATCGATTTCAATTAATTCTGTCGAGTTAGAAGAAGACTCTAACTCAATATCATCAACTAATCTTAGTCCTAATTCTTTTGTATTAAGCTTATCATAAGTAACATATTTAGTTATCAAAGTCTATCTTCCTCCTCTTTTACTAAGAATTTAATCTGATTATAGATTTTTCTAACATCTTCTTTACTATTTGTGTGTAGATTTTCGATATGAAGAAGTGATCCATAATTATTAGTTTTATTGTTCGTTACGCTACTATTAGAGTTACTTCCAACAGGAGCAAATCTTAACGAATTAGTTCCTAAACTCAACATTGCTTCCGGCGGTTTAGGTTTAAACGCTGAAATGGTGCGTTGGTACATATTAAGAGCTTTATTCAACGCCGGCATATTCTTAATCATACCTCGAGCAACACCACCTGTTAAGTGGTGACCTGTTCTTTTTTGTGTAAGTCTTGAAGGTGAGTGAATTTGAGCTTTTGCTCTTAACGCTCTATCAACTTCGTTTACAATAGCATTTGCTGCAGCAGTCACCGCGCCTAAAGCCGAATACATACCTTGTGCAACACCGTTACTTACTTGTGCTCCAATATTTTGAGCTACTGGTACGATGCTTTGTCCTATGCTTTGGATAGTATTCTTGATACTTTCCATCGCTGAACGAACATTACCCTCATTACTTCTAAGGCCTTCAGCAATATTTTTACCACTTTCTTGCCCAGCTTTTCTTCCCTCCTCTGCCATTCTACTAGCAGTCTGTTGAAGAATAGAGGTCATTTGCTGACAAGTTCCTTGAACAGCACTTTGCGCACTGCTCATAGCACTCGATATAGAAGTGGCTAAACCGCCCATTGCAGAGCCAACGCTCGCTATCGTTGAAGTAAATCCACTTACAACGCCACTTACATTAGTCAGCGTTGAGCCCATTGTCGATATTTCAGAATTGAACGAGCTTATATATCCGCTAGCACTCATTAATCCGGCCAGAGATGCAACAACACTCACACTGAACATTTGAACAGCTGTTGATGTTGAAATTAGTGTTGCAGGTAATCCATTTAACGATGTATTTAGGTTTGTAATTAAAGTAGGAATAGAAGTCAATGCCCCTTGAACAGAGTTAGCTGCTTCTCCTAAACTTAATAATCCTTGTGCCACCGTTTGCATTCCGGTTCCCGCTGTAGTCATTTCTCCTGCGTGTGCAGAAATTTTCCCTACACCTAAAGCAGTTGCGGTTAAAGTAGCGACCAAATCACCTAAATTTAAATCAACTAGAGTTTTCACTCCTTCGGCAAATAATCTGAATCCGTTTCCGGCTTTTTCTGCTGATTCACCAATACTTTTTATAACGTTCGCTACTCCATCAAGAATTTTTCTTACTGATTCACCAATACTGTCAATTACTGTTTTTACACCTTCACACACAGTTTTCACGGCGGTACCAAACTTTTCAAATGCAGTTCCTAATCCTTCAAGAACTGATTTAATAGCAGTCCCTACTGATTGAATAACACTTGCCACTCCTTCAAGAGTAAGTCGGACACCATTACCAAACCCAGTAAATGCTAGAGCTAGACCCTCTAAAGTCCCTTTAATAGCGATACCTACTGATTGGATAACTGTTCCTATTCCTTCAAATACTAATCGTATTCCATTACCTACGCTTTGAATTGCCGTTCCAAATGATTGAATAACACTTCCTAAAGCTACAAGAACTGTAGATAGTCCGGTACCTAAAGCTATAATGACTTGTGACACGGCGCTTCCTAAAGCCTGAAAGACCTTAACAACTCCATCACCTTGAGTTCCTAAAAGCGCAAGTCCTACACAAACTAATGCAATTCCTGCTCCTAAAGCCAACCATGTGGTTGGTGGTACTATTGCTATAGCTTGACCTAAACCTCTAAATGCTATCGCTAATCCAGTTCCAATCCCTTTAGAAGCTGTTGCAACAGCAGTTCCCAATGAACGAATTACCGAACTAACTCCTTGTAGCGCTTTTCTTATTCCATCTCCAAGACCTTGGGAAGCTTTTTGAACTCCTTTACCTATCCCCTCAACAGATTTACTAATTCCTTTACCTGCACTTTCTAAAGTACTAACAGCGTTCTTCTTAAACAATTTAAAAGGATTTAAACTTTTAATAAAATTTAAACCTTTTGTTGCTAACTTAATAGCTTTTAACGAACCTACTATTGCTAGTAAAGCATAAGCAATGCTGCTAATAACACTTGGTGGTAAAGATGCGATAAATTTTGCACAAGCACTAACAACTCTAGCGATTACGTTAACTAATACCCCAAAAGCTTGTGCTACTGTGCTTATTACCCCGCTATTTGCTAAAGATTTAATAACGTTGCTAATTGCTCCATTAATGTTTTTGAAGGCACTAATAATTGCACTAATTGCTCCGCTATCGTTTAATCCTTTCCACAATTCTTTTACTACTGTTACCACATTTCTTATTGAGGATGCTATACCATTGATTATCCCCTCTATATCTATCCCATCGAGGAACTTTCCAACTTTATCAGCTAGCGCTCCAAAATCAAGCTTTTCTAACGCATCTGTGATTCCTACAATAGCCTTTATCCCGAACTTGTTGAACTTTTCAAAAGTGGGCATTAATTTATTTGCTATCGATTCTCTTGCTCCATCAATTGCCTGGTCTACAGTTTTAAATTGTGTCGCCATTTTAGAAAAGTGATCATTATTCCCAACTTTTTTTATCGCGTTGAAGAAGTCTTCTGTTTTAACAGTTCCGTCTTGAACACCTTTAACTAATTGTGATAATGACATCCCCATTTCTTTAGCAACGGCTGCCATTCCTGCGGGAGTTTGTTCCATCATTAACTTAAAGTCTTGCCATGCTACTTTCGGTTTAGCCGCCATTTGAGTGGCTTGCGTACTTAAAGTTTTCATTGCTTGCTGTGGATTTTCTGCAGCAGCTGCAAGACCACCAAATCCAGTTACAAGCTTATCAGTCTCTTTTATCCCTACTGCTGCTAATTGTGAATAGGTAGAAGCCATATCAGAAGCGCTGTAAATAGTTTTAGTAGCGTAATCTTGCATAACAGACTTCGCTTGAGCAATTTCATCTGCAGACTTACCTATCATCTGCATATTACCTTCGAAAGTCTTCCACGCTTTCGCAGAGCTGTTTAATTCGTTAGTCATGCTTTTGACACTGTTAGATATCCCCCTAATACTCCCAACAATAGCTGAGTTTACTAAATTAGCTCCTAACACACTTTTAAAAACAGAACCTACTTTATTTCCAGCTCCTTCAAGACCGTTTAATGCTCCTTTCAATCGACCTATGCCAGCGGTAGCACCTTTCTCATTAAGGTTGACATCTATTTTAACTTTACCTTCTGCCATATATTTACCTCCTTTCTTTTTAAATTTTAATCGTCGATAGGAAGCTCATATAAGCGTTGAAGTTTTCTCATGTGCTCTTTATATTCTGAACTATCACTCTTACTTGGTTTCCAAGAACGAATTTTGATAACTTCTACAAACTTTGTTCCGTCTGGCAAACCATTTAATAGTGCATTAAACTTTCTCCAATGTAATTTACCTTGCTGCTCAATTAAGTCTATGTTGTAAGCCTGAAAAAAAGAAGCAAATATATAGTCTGAATCGAATTTCAAACTATATAATTGCTCCTCTTCCTCTCCCCTGCGCTCCGGCATTGGATTACCGGCTAAATCATATTCAATAGGATTGAGTTTTTCGTTTTCAATATGCTCTTGAAAAATTTCTTTTAAGATAGTATCTATATCTTCAAAATTATATTTTGTGAAATTATCAAGCTCTTGTTTGGTGAATATAACAAGGGCAAGATAAGGTTTAAATTCAACTGAAATTTCCTCATCTAGCAGCATATCAAACACCCTTAACACATTGTCAAAAGATAAATCTAGCTCATATCTTTCACTACCAACGATTAATTCATCTTTTAATTTGTGAGATAAATCAAGCATGGTTAGTTGCTCAGATATTTAGTTAACGTATTCTCATTCACCAAATTAGGGATTTCGTCTGCTAATCCTCTTATTGCTTGAATACAAGCAATAAAAGTCGGAATAGTTGATTTATTGCAATATTCGTAAATTTTATTGAATGTCTCTTCGTCAAATAATTCAATCCATATTTCTTTTGCGAACTCTAAAATAGATTTTAAATCATCTATCGTTCCTTTTAAATTTTTGAATGTTTCTTCAGCTTTATCAGCTTTCTCGCTCAATTTAACTAATCTTTGCAAATTTTCATCACTTGCTACATATCTTAACTCAAAATCTCCAAAATCAATAGGAATTGAGTTTTCAAACTTTTTAATTACTACCATGCTTTTTACCTCCTAAATTATGCTACTGGTGTTTCTTTTGGTAAAGATATCCATTTAATCGTTACTTCAAATTTTTCATACTCATTCGCATCGCCTTCTCCAGTTTTTATCCCGGATACATTCGCAACTGCAGTCCATTGTTTCTTATTATCCGCCGAAACTACTTTAAACCAAACTTTACGCGCATCTCCTACTTTGTATTTTAAACTAGCAATTAATGCTTGCGCTTCGTCTTCAACGTCAAAATCTCCTTCAAACGAATATCCAGGTTTTACAGAATTAACCTGTTCTTCTGGTGTACCGTCGCCGTCGTACCAAGCTACATCATCTGTATCTTCATCTGTTTCATCATTAACAGTCTTAATATATTTTGCTAATAGTTTAAACGCTTGTTTCTCAGGCTCCGTTGTTGGGTTAGCCGGATTAAATGGTGCTATAAAATGTTGTCTCAGCGCGTTTTTTTGTCTTGCCATATAGTTTTCTCCTTATACTTCTAATTTTGATATTATATTTAATGTGTAAATAAAAAAGTCTTGTTCATCTCTTCCATTTATGGCTGGCTTACCAACTTCAAGACTTAAAAATTGATAAGAACCATTTAAACTAGGTAATTGTAAATTAAAATCAGATAAAGCAGAGTGGATAGTCCACATTATTGAGTTTGCTTTTTGATTGTCCTGGCTTTTCACAGCAATTTCAAAAGGCAAACTAATTTCTTGCGAGCCGTCCATATACAATTGCTCCACTTTCCCCCCAGAGATCAGATTGATGACTAAATCGTCTGATTCATTAAAGTAATCCAACCTTGCTTTTAGAGGTAAGTTTAATGAGTTTAAATATCCACAAAGTACTTCTTGAAAATCATTATTTATCATGTTATCCCTAATCCTTTCTTAGCTATTTCTTCCCAACGTCCCATATTAACGTCAGAAGCTTTTTCGGTCCACTTACTGCCAGTTCCAGGAATGGTGTATTTCCTAAACGTTACTATCCCGTTAGTACCATAGAAATGCGCTCTAGCATAGACAGTGTTCCAAATAGCTGCGCCATTACTAGCATGACCACTAGCTCTTAATACCCCTTTTCCATCGCTTGGGACGTATTTATCGCTGTCTATTACTATTTGATTAGCTACCATGGTTTTAGCGTTTTTCACATTGCCTGGACCAAATTTTTTCTCTAATGGTGTTAAATCGTAAGATACTTTTAAACTCATTAAATCACCGTTAATTCATAGGAAAATACCTTGCCCCTAAAGTAATTAGTCTCTATCCCGATTACTTTATATTCTCCGTGAAGATCGCTGATTTTGGATTGCAGCCAACTATCGTCGACTTCAACGTTTGAATATTTTGGATAAATAAAAATCGTTCCCGACTTTAACCTTGTAATGTTAGTTAAACTTTGAGTGTTTATTGACTTATCTATTGAACTTCTATCAAATCTAACATTTTCAACCTCGAAAGATTGTTGATATTTAACTTTCCCCCAACTATCTTTTTCTCCTGCTAAACTTACCGAAATAGAATCTTTAAGAAGTCTTTTATCTATCATAACAAACTCCTCTATAACCAAATCCTACGCTTTTTAGTAAGTTCATAGTGTCTAAAGATAAATTAAGCTTACTAGCTTCTTGGTTAGCGTTGTTTTTGTTCCCATAATTAAAAGTGGTACGTCCAATACTTACGCTATTAAACGTTACTTTATCTTCGGCAGTGAGAATGCCGGACTCATTTAAATAACGTATTTGATTAGCAATAGCAAGTTTAACTGCTTTTTTTCTAGGGGGAATATCATCTTCTAAATTGTTATTTTGATAAAAATAATTTGTAAACAAGTCAATTGCCATTTCTGCTCTTTGCCTTAAATCTGAAAAATCTTTAATTTCTGCAAAACCTAGTTCTTTAAATTCTTCCAAAGTTAAATAATTCATTGTTTAACCTCCTAAAAAAGAGGCTGAATTACTCAACCTCTTTATCATCTTCTTTTACATCTCCTGGAGATCTGTTCTCTCCTTCTTTAATAAGAGCTTCTTCAATATCTTCTTTTACATCTCCCTGAGTTCTGTTCTCTCCTTCTTTAATAAGAGCTTCTTCTCCTAATACGTTGATGATTTCTTCCGCTCTTTCCTCTGTTAATTCTAACTCTGTTCCTTTTGGAATTATTTCCCAAGTGTATCTGTCTTTAAATTCTACATTTGTTATATATTTAACCATTTATTTTTCCTCCTAAGCCAATGGTGTAGTGCTTGTTACTTTGATGATAGCTTTTTTATTATCATCTAGAACAAAAGTTCCGCCTTTTGCAGCTGCTTGTAGTTTAACACCGTCAAACTCCTCTGATTCAACCGCTCTTGCTGTTTCAATACCAACAAATGGAATTACAATACCGTCAGGAGAGAAAATAGCAACTACGTTATTTTCAAAATATTGTTCAGGAGTTTCAACTAACTCGATGTTTTTATATTTTAATAACCCATTAGAATCTAAACTTACATTTGATCCTTTTGATTTGTTTGTTGAAGCCATATCTACAATAGCATTGTAAAGTTGCGGTCTTAAATAACATTTAACAGGAGCGTTAATCTCCGTGTTAACAATGTAAACATTAACTGTATTGAAAAGCTTTTGAATAGTCACTTCTTTTAAGTCAGCTAAAGCTTCTGTTTTCCCCGCGTTCGTAGATAAATACTTACCTATACGTTTATTAATCTCTCTTGTTTGGGCTTCTGCATGCAGTCTTAATCGGTCTGCTACTGCAGCATTTAAGTCATTGTTAACTGTATATCGGTCGATACCTTCGTGAATTGCTAGTGAGTAATCATAGTTTACTTCTGTGTCTCCATAAATTACTTCTTTTAACTCCCCAAATCTACTTCCTTTTCCAGTTCCTGTTCCAAATGCTGTGTTGGCATCGGTATTATACGTCCCTACTACTACAGGTGTTCCGTTAGTTTTAACCATAAAAGCTTTTGAGTTGTGTTGTACACCATCTAATGTTTGAATAGGTGCTAACGCCCCTTCAAATGCTTTCTTTACGTCAAATACTGTTGATAAAAGTTGATTATACTGTGGCGCATATTGGCGCACAGGTAAATTGTTATTGTTTGTTGCCATATATTATTTTCTCCTTTTTATTTATACGAATCTATTATTGCTTGAAATGGATCTCTTGTATTTTGTCCAGTTCCGCTTGGATTGCCCCCTACTGAAATTTGAGGTGTGTTCGCTTGTTGTTCTTGCTCAAATAAGAAAGGTTTACTTTCTCTTAACGAATTAACTACCTCATCAAGTTTAGGCTTTCCATCTTCTCCTAACTCAATCTTATCTACATCGATAAGCTTCATTAGGACATCGCTATCATGAGCCTTAACATCTTTTAAAGCTAATGCAATAGCGTTTGTTTTGTTAATTTGTGCCAACTTATTATCACTTTCGACCTTGAATTGCTTGTATTCTTCCTGTAATTTTTCTAAAGCCTGTTTAACTTCTGAATTAGCATCATTACTTTTAGTAAGCTCTTCAAGTTTAGTTTTTTGTGATTCAAGTTGTGATTTTAATGTTTCATTTTCAGCAGTCAATTCTGTTTTCGCTTGATTTTTTGCGTTTTCCAAACCTGCACCGTACGCTTGCATGATTTTATCAATCGCATCTTTATCTGTAACCCCTGCTTCAACCAACATTTCTCTTTTTAAGCTCATAAATTTAAGCTCCTTTCGTTTTACGTCCTTTAGACTTTATTTAGCACTGTTACACCGTGCAAGGCATAATAAAAAGACCTTTTAACGTCATGTCTAGGACGAAAAATTACATAATAAAAACACCTAGTATTATTTACTAAGTGCTTTATTTTTCGTGTAACGGTCTTACTTTTGAATTTCTATCAGGTTTTGGAAGTCCTACTTTTTTAGCAAATTGGCAGTATTCTTCAAATTCTTCATCAGTCTTATTATAATTTGGGATGTGTCGTAAATAGCTAAATCTTTTAAATTCAACTTCTGATAATTTCTTTTTACTCATCGTTATGCACCTCCAAAATCATTCGTTCACCATCAATTTTTTTTACCTTATATTTCAACTTGTTAGAAAGTAACAATTCTTTTTCGTTAACTTCGTAATTTGTATTTGCGCCAATATACAAAGCTTTTGTACCTTTAGGGACGTGAATTTCTAAAAACTTAGCTTCCTCTTCGTAATAGTCTTTTATGTCGTTATAGAAAGCCATTGCTTGATCTTTATCTAAACTTGTTGAATAGAATACTTTACCTGAAATAACATCCCCTTCACTAACGCCTTTAAAATATTTAGCTTTTGTACCTCTAAAAGTTATCAAATCTTTATCTAACTTAAACTTTCTAATGGCAGAATTAATATTTTTAACATCTTCCCCACGTTTATAGTATTCATCACCAACTAAATAATCATTAATTTGTTGATAGCCGCCTTGTGTATAAGATTTTAAAGATTTCAATTCTTTATCAGTGAATTTATTATATACAGTATCACTATTTTTCTGTAATTTCTCAATTTGAGAAATATTTAAAACTTTATAATCTCTCTTATCTTTATTATACACCTTTTTCGATTTATCTTCAACATTTTTAGCGGGATACTTACCAACTACTGTGGGATTCTTTTCAATGAGATTCTTACGTCCACCCAAAAGAGTTTTTTCTCTCAGTTTCAACTTTTGTAAAGCTTCTTTATCATCTAAATCTCTTATTAGCTTTTGCTTATCTCTGTTAATTCTAATCTCACGATCAAACACTTTTAATCTCGCTTTGTCAAGTGCGTTTTGTTTAGCTTCCGCTTCAGATAAGTGCTCTAAATACTCAGGTAGTTCAGGTTTATAATTCACACCAACTACAAATGGTGTCAAATAGTGTCCACAGTTGATACCTAAACAACCTCCGGGACTGCCGTATCCATAATCAGGTAAACTCAGCACTCTTTCACCTTTAATGGTTCGTGCTACTCCTTTAGTTACTATTTGATGCTGTAATGGCGCACATAATTCTCTAGCACTTGACTTAGAGCTGTAGTAGTATGTGTCCACTCCTAATTCATCTGCGGAGCGTTCCCTCATTTCTCTATATGTTCTGAAAGTAGTAGTCCTAATAACTGTTTGAGCATATCTTTCTATAGACCACGTTTTACCGCCTCTATCTTTAAAAGCTGTAAATCCTCGCTCATACATTTTTAAAACCGCTTCTGATAATGCTTTTTCATGAGACTTAGTACCAGACACTACACTAGCAACCGCACTCTCTAAAGTCTTTTTATAATTATTTTGTAGAGCTTTCGGCATTGTAGTATTGATTAGGTTATTAACTTCAAACATTGTCTGTTTAGCTAGTGAATTTAAGCTATCCTGAACCAATGGATTAGGTTTAACATTAGTTTTTAAAGCCTGCGCCAATTGTTGATGGCTATCTTCATAAATCTTATAACCCTCGTTAGCAATTACATCTCTAAACACTTGCTCTGCTATCCCTGTTTGTTTTGAAATATCTCTAACACTTTCTTCTGTTAATAAATGCATATCGTTTAATTTTTCTAATTGCCAAATATATGGATTATCAATTAAATCAGCCGTCCCACGTTGCTTTAATCTCCTAATAATATTGTTCATCATCTGCATTGTTAGATCGTGGTACAATTCTTCGACTTCTTTTGATTTTACCCAATATTTACCGTCATTATTCTTTATCTCCATATATTACCTCGTCAGTTCTTTCAAGGTCTGGTTGTGCTTCATCATTAATTTCGGATAACATTTTGCCAGCTTCTTCATCAGTTACTCCTAACACTTTAGAAATAGCAAATTGCTTACTAACAATTCCGCTTGCTAACGCTTTAGTCCAGTATTCAAGTTCTGCATTTCTATCAGTAAACACTCCATCATCTAGGTTGACTGAAATATCTTCTAGCTTAGGTATTTCTCCATGGTAAATTCCGTGTGCTTTTCCTAACTCACAGATTGAAACTACAAGTTCTTTGATTGAATGTTCAACTAACGACACTATACTATTTCTTAGTTGGTAAGTATCTGAGTTTTCGCTAACTACTTCTGTTGCTGTCTTCATCGTTTTACCATCAAAACTGAACATTCCACCACTAACACCTACTTGCATTTCAAACATTGCTAATCCTTTGTTAATGGCTTTAATGTAATCGTCAGCTCTAATCGGTGTAGTTAAATCAACGATTTTATTATCGTCAAGTCCACCACCTATTTGAACAAACACATTTTGGTCCGTTTCAAATCTTCGTTTTGTTACCAACTTATTATCTTTACCTTGTTGAAATGTCATGTTTGTTAAACCATCTGGAACAGCAACTCTTCTTTGTCCCATCTTTATTTCCCACATGAATTCATCATAAGTTCTATTAATGAAATCAATTGTTGTTTTAGCATTATCAAAAATAGATAACCCCAACGGACTGTTAATATCTTTGTTGTTCATTCCTGGTGTTTTTAAGTAAGTAAATAACGGTCTACTTAATCCTTTAATCACAATGTTTTCTTCAAGATTCTCATATAATTCACTTAACAACGTTTGACTACCTACTGTATCGGCACTATTTGATTTATACAACTCGTTAGTAATCGTTAAGTCGTCATCGTTCCACTCATGAAATTCAATGAGAGTGTAGTACTTATTTGTTTTACCTTCACTTTTAACCGATTTAGTAACAATAGCTGCGCTGCTTACATCTTGCATGTTGCTTTGCAAGGGTAAAAATACAGGTGCTTGAATAAAAGCAACCTTAATTGTTTTCCCATCAAAATAAGGCCTCATTGCCATTCCACCTAACGCTAAACAACTTTCAAGATATCTTTCAAAATTCTTATTAAATCTATCATTTAAAAGAACATCGTTAACAAATTGGTTAATTGATTCATTATCAACTGTTATTTCAGCCTGTTCATTGTAAACTAACCCTGCTATTTTCTTACATGCCGTTCTTGCTAAAGGTAAGTGGTTAAACTTTCTTGTGCGCTGTTCTCCGTCCGTGTTAAGGTAGGTAACATCGCTAAACTTACTCTGGAAGTATGTTAAATTACTCTTTATTCGGTTGTATTCTTTGGAAGATACAACTATCTTCGGATGATCTAATATGCTCGTTAAACTACCTTGCATTGTGTACTTGCTCCTTTTAAAAAAATTCTTAATAATCTGTATAAGTTTCATTTCTTTCTCCTATACTTTTAGTCCTAATAATTTTGCATTGTCCAAAACAAAATACTTAAATTCATCGACTGTGTGGTCATCTTCTTTAATTACTTTCGGCTCAGGTGTCTTAATTGTTTTTTCATCGTACCTGTACATTTTGTGCTCTTCAATGAAAATCTTATTATTTTCGTTATCCAAATAAAAAAATCTTCCCTGAGCTAATAAACTTATAACCATATCTATCATAGTTTGATTTTTTCTTTTAGCAACTGGGTTCCATCTAACCCCAAAATCTTTAAAATATTGATTCCTTAACGCTCCCTCTGCACTATCTATTGTTAATTTAATAGTTGGCACATTGTAGAGCCCGTGAACACTACTGATGAAATCATTAATCATTACAGTTAAATCACTGGGTGCAGCTTTAATACTTCTTCCAGCAGGTGAATAATAGAAAGTATCCAATAAGATCACATTTCCTTTAGCTGTAATTCCATACGCTCCACACGCTGTTGCACTCTGTTGGTGCCCTGTATCCAATGCATAAGATATTCCTATAATCTTATCATTGATAGGTAATTCCTGTAACGGATGAAAACAAGTCATGTTATAAACGTTGTTACCTAATCCAACTGGCTCTCCTAAATAAATGTAACGATAATAATCAAAATCATTTTCTTTAATTCGGTTAATATCTGCCAACATTTGCTCGGTTACAAAACCTAATTCATCATTCAGATAACTTGATTCATGTACTAAATAGCTATCATTAGTTTTCATATCTTCGCTCCACTCATTAATCCAGTTGTAAGGATTTCTTGGTGGATTATAACTCCAGTAAAATTTCACGAATGGCACTAATTTATGTTTCTGCCTCATAAAAGTAATGTTAGTTTGGTCAAACTCCTCTTGTTTGTCAAATTCAGCTGCCTCTTCATACCACACAGCAATAATGTTATTAATATCATTTGATTTTAACTTTTGGAAGTCATCAGCCCCGTAGAAATAAAAACTTGATCCAGTCCCTTTATGTGTAATTTTAAACGGAGATACCGTGGTTTTGAATGAATCTGTTAATCCATACATGTTTATGGCCCAATTTATCTTATTAAAGACACTATCACGAATTGTATTTGCCACTTTCCTAATTACAACTACATTAACTTTTTCACCTTTAGCAATCATTTTCGACATATCTTTTACTAATTTTAATGCTATTACAGATGATTTAAAGCTGTTCCTACCACCTTTTAACACATTGTAAGGTACTTTAGACAGCCACACCGGTTTGAAATGCGGATTTACATTTTTCTGAACATCAAACCTAGTCATCTTCCCACCTATCCACAATTACAATATTTTCAGTGGCGGTAGCACTCTTCTCTTCCCTCGCCTGATGAATCTTGTTAAGCAAATCAGCAGCCTTTAACCTATCTTTGGCACTTACTGATATATTAGTTATCTCTTGGAATCCTTGACCAGCCCCTATCAACGTTTCTTCTTTTTGCTCTCCTCTCATTACCGAGGTCAAATACTCAAGCACTTCTTGTTGCGTTGCTGTTTTTGCCGATTCTATCTCTTTGAGTCGTTCGTCTATGTAGGATTTTATGCCAACATTTGCCAACAATTTATGCGATTGACTTCTTGAATAATTAGCCGAATAACCCGCATTTAATGCTGACTGTTCAATGTTCCCGCTAATGATGTACTCATCAGCAAATTTCCGTTGTTTTAATGTCAATTTTGCCAACTTTCCACCACCTTTCTTGACAAAATAAAAAGACAATCTCACGACTGTCTTTTAAAAATATGATAGGTTATTATTGGAATTTAGGTAAGGATTAACTATTTCTACTGCTTCTACTACTTGTGCTCATATATCTAAAATAAAATTTAAAAAGGATTTAATATCAATGAAAAACTTACCTTACCCAAAATTCTACAATACTATTATACTACATCTAACTATACTTGTGCATACTTATTCATACTTCTGCATACTTTTTTATACTTCTACATACTTTTTATATAAATTAGTTATGTAAATCTTCTCTAACGCTTTAGAATGTTTATTTGCTCTTGTGCTTTGTGAAATATCCATTATGTGTTCTACCTTATCCCAATCCAAGCACTCAACATATCTTAACTGCAATAATAGTCTTAATTCTACATCATTTATCTGATCTATACTTTTCATCACTTCCAATTTTAGATTTAAGTATTCCATATTCTTCTCAACGATGTAACGTTTATGTTCATCTGTCTTGTCAATCAGACTTTCCCAACTATTCTTATTACCACCTTTGATTTGCTCTTTTGCATAGTCAATAGCCTTTACTTGAGATTTCTTATGCTCATCTGCATTTAAACAACGTTCTCTGGATTCTATCATTAATCTGATATAATTAATGCTTTTCAAAAAATTTATCTTTTTAAATACTGCCTTTTCTTCTTTAGTTCTAACCATTCTCTCCAACCTTTCTAAGTGCTATCTCTCCGTTTGTAGCCTCTACTAACGAATATACATCACAATCTTCACATCTCACACAATATAGGTTCTTCTCAATCGGACAATATTCCAATCGACCGCAACACTTGTGACAATAACTGAATATGTTATCTGTTTTGCGATATTTGTATTGTTTTAATTTGTTGTAATCAATTAGCAATCTGCTTCTACTCCTAACTCTTTTAGTTGTTCAATCGTGTTACTTTTAATCTTTTCTAGTACTTTTATTATTTCGTGTCTTTGGTCTTATGCTATTGTAATGCGAAAAACTCCACATTTTATTGCTATATATTCAGTTTTAATGTTACAAATTTTAATGAAATCCTCTATACCTTTAATATATTGTATTAAACTATTAACTTCTTTTAAATCTTCATTTTTCATCTAACAAAACACCTCCAAAATTTCATCTCCAAACTCATCAATGCACGCTTGGGCTATTTCTTTTGATTTGAAGTAAGGTAGTTTAGAAAGTTGATTGTGCTCCCAATAGTAATCATATTTTGTTTTTTTGCTGAAATGGTCTATTTCAATATAATGTTTACGTTGACTTGTATCACTCCAATCAGGTTTCCAATCCCCTTGTTGTTCTTTCGCCCAACATTTTATTTTCTTAATTAAAGTTTGTTCTTTTAGAAATTGGTTAACTTCTTCTTTGGTGTCGAAATATAGACCTATGTCGTATACACGTTTATCATTTTCATCATAAATATCAAAATTCCATTCTTTTATCCGTCTTGGGAAATGACTAATATAATATATCTTTTCTCCATCATTCGGATAACTTATCTCATAAGGTTTCTTTTCTTCTGTTTCTTCCGTTACTTCTGTTGTTTCTTGTGCTTCTTCTGTTTGTTCCTCTGAATTAATCCCTTTGTACAATTCAGTTAACTCTAAATAACTATCTTTTCTAGGCTTCTTGCCTTCTTTCCATGCTTTTACAGTTTGTTTTGATATATTTAGATTAATAGCCAATAGCGTATCGTTTAAATTGTAATGTTCTTTAATTGCCTCAATCATTTCCGGCACAGTTATTATTCTTTTAGTTGCTGTTACTTTTGTCATTTTTAATTACCTCTTTTTCTTTATTTTGTTATTTCTTCAATTTTTGCTAAAATTTCTTCGACTGTTTCAGTTACTACTACTAAATTATCGCCAACATTAACAACTCTTGTATTTTTATAATAAGAGCTTATTGCGTTTATTTTATTTATATTAATATAAACATCTTTTTTATCTTCAGCACCAGTTAGCTTTATAAAATTAATAGTAGGTGCTTTTTCTTTTGCTTCTGATTTTTCGATTAATTCAATTATTTCGCTAGGAGTTTCTTTTACGATTAAACTGGGGTTATTTTTCATCAGTAAAAGTGTATATTCTTTGTTTTCGTGTTGATAATAATCTGTTCCCGTTATAAATGTTCTATCTACACAATATTTTTTACCGCCTTTGCCTGTTAATATTATTAAATTACTCATTATTTTTTCTCCTTTTATCGTTACTGTTTCATCTTTTTCTAAATTAGCATTTTCAAACATTACCTTTATACCTCTTTTAGAAATATATTTTTTTAATAAGTTTACAAATTCTTCGTCTGTTAAATTTAAATCACTTCTCATAATTATTCACTTTCTTTTATTACACATCTATTAAATAATTTATTTTTTATTTCTTTTTCAAAATTCTTCATATTTTGTAACTTTTCTAATCTTGTCAAAATATTTTTGTATTCTTCAACTGATATTTCCAACGAACAATACTCTATATCCAAATAATAATCAGTTGTTACATTTAATAATTTAGCTATTTGATAAATATTTAAATTTAAATTTATTCTTATTTCCATAATCTTTTCTGAATATTGAAATTGTTCTGAATTTAGAATTTTATTTATCTTTTCGTTTTGTCTAAAACTATCATATAACATTTGCAAACCTCTTAATTTTACGTTTTAATCTTCGTTTTATTTTTCTTTTTACTCTTCTTAACTCTTTAAAAAAATTATTCATTGCCTTTTCAGTTGTAATAGGTTTACTGGGTTTACGTTTCTTCACTCCAACAACTCCTTGTTTTCGTATACGTTGCCGATAACTTCCAACATTTCCTCTATATCCTCATAATTACTGAAATACCCCGTGCTCCAACGACTATCTATTGATTTTAGAACAAATGCACAACTACTTTGTTTATATTCAATAATACAATCCCAAGTGCCATTGACAGTTACTATGTCGCCTTCATAAATATACTTTCCGTTTTTATCTTTCATTCCTGTATTTTCGATAAACTCTACTTCATCAAAAGAATAAATAGCTGTTTTGCCTCGTGGTCTAACACCTGTAACGTAAGCTAATACTTGTTTATTGTAGAAATCTATCATTTCTACTTCTCTAACTATATTAAATTTTTTAATATATACTTTTGGTTGTAACATTTTTTTATCCTCCTAAATCTGGGTTAATTGCCTCAAAATTAAAATCTATATAAGTTCTTTTTTCGTTCTTTAATAATTTTCCGCCAACAATAGTTATATATTGCTCAAATTCCATTCCACATTCACTAGCAAATATATTGAAATCAACAGAATATTTTTTGCTGTGTTCTACCAAAAGCGTTTCAATATCAATCCCCCACGCTTGTTTTATATCCAAGGTCAAGTAGCAAATTTCATCTTCATAACTATCATAATAAAATGATATTTCTTCACTTTCTACAAAAAATCTTCTAGTGTTTTTTAAATATAAAAATTCATTATAAGATTTATTGTATTTAAAACTACAATCTATACCGGTATCTTTCATTTTTACATCGATATATTGCGGATCTGATATAATCGACTCTCGTTTTATCAAAACAATTTCATTTTCTATAAAGTTGATTAAATCTTTCTTTTTTCCTCTTATTTTTAAATATCCTTCACACCAATTCGGCATTCCCTTATCCTCCTACTTTAATCTTTTAACTTCTTTGAACGTATCAATCTCTTCTTCTACTTTTTCAAGTACCGCTTGTTCTTGTTTAATTTCCTTTGAAGTTGCGTTAGGTCTAGTTACATAATACTGTAAAGCGTGTTTTACAATTTGCATATCTCTATACTTTACATAAATTGATAGTTTGCTCATTTACTGTTCTCCTTACCATCTAATTTTTCATCAATAATATTAATTGCGTACTTTATTAATTCTTCCCATGAATAACAAAATGTCTCGCCTTTATATCTAATAACTGGTGCACAATTTATTGTTGTAAGTATTTGGAATTTCTTGCCATTATCCTCCCCTTCGCCTACATACTCAGTAAGCATTACTTGATTCTTTTCTAATATTTTTCCTAACATTTTCCTACCCTCCTACTCCATTTCTCTCAGCTATTTTTTTTGTGTGTTCTGCTTGTTCTCTATCTAGTTCTTTTATGATTTTTTGTAATCTTTCGTTTTGTGCTTTTAATTCTTTGTTTTCTTTTTCCACTCTATCTATTTCTTGTATGTACAAAGCTGTTACCAGCAAAAACGCTGATATAAGAGTTATAACAAATATTGGAATTATCATTAAAGCATCTTTCATTTTCTAGCCTCCTATATCCTTTGGACTACAACCTAACACATCCGCCAATCTTTTCAACGTTTTAAATCTTGGACTTAACCTTTGTCCTGTTCTGATTAATTTAATAACGTTGAAATGTACTCCTGATACTTTGTGTAATTCTTTATCAGTTATTTTCATCTGATCCATTATTTTTTGTAGGTTGGTCATTTAGTTTCTCCAATGAATATATAAGCAGTTATCATATTACTTATTTCACATAAATTTCCGTGGTCATTTCTCGATATCTCAATATTCTCTATTTTAATATCAATTACATACTCATTATCTTGGACGTAAAAACTTTTATAAATTGGTATATTTTTGTTTAAAAAATTATTAATTTGTTCAGTTATATCACTAAAACCATCATAACTTATGCTTTCTAATTTAAATACTCTCTTTAAATCTTTCATTCTCTGTTCCTCCTTTTTACCTCTGTTCTTTTTTTCTCACTACGCTCTATCGCTGTCATACCAATAGTTTCCGTCATTTTGTTCGTGTTCTACTTTTGATTTTCAAAACTTTTATATATATTAAAATTATTCCTATATTCCCAATATTGGAATAATTTTTACAAAAAATAAAGTTTTTGGATATTCAAGAAAAAAAGAGAACACAATCTGTATATATTATTATTTATTATTTTCTTTTTTTAAAAGAAAAAGAATATATAAGTATATATATAGTAGAGTAAGCCAAAAATTAAAAATGAAAATTTTTGAAAATTTCTGTTCTCTTTTTTTGTTCTTTTTCTTTGATTTTGTTCTCTTTATTTTGTGAAAATAGAGAACATTAGATACTTTTTGCTAAAAAAGTAGATTTATATTTATTCTGACTATTACCTTTGACTCTGATTTTTTTGTATTCTAACTCAGGATACTTAATTAATATTGCTTCCTTAAGACGGTTGCGTGGAAATTTCTTAGGGTCGGGTTCGTCAATGAACGTAAGGTATAAATCTCTGAAATCCTCTAGTGTTTTATCTAGTACATCTTCAAACACATTCAATTCTGCTACAAATTCTTCTAGTGGGTCATTTTCACTATGATATGATTCTGTAAACTCATTGATAGTTTTACTTTCAGTATATTGTTTGTTCTTATATAATCTTACATATGCTTCTACTATTAACTTAATCCAATACTCCAATGCTTCAGGAGTAGTTAGTTTGCTTATAAATTTAGGATCTTTAGTCTTAGGTTTGTACAACATAGGACACCAAATGATGCGACGTTTGATTGAATTACCTTTCTCCCATGTTTTGATGATTTTATTAGTAGTAAATATTAACGTAGGAGCAATTATTGCTTTTCTAGGGTGACTATACAAAGGTCTAAACTCTATTGAATCCGCAGAAGTAATATTCTTCAATCTTTTAGTCGTTTCATCGTCCATTGCTTTCTTTGCACTTACATCATCACCTAAATTAGCAAGTTTACCAACAGTTGAAGTTATCTTTCTATCATCTTTTAAGTCAAATAGATCTAAACTACTACAGTTATCGTCATCTAATATCTTACGTATAATAGTAAGTAACGTACCTTTACCGTTTCCACCATCACCATAAAACATCCAGAATTTACTCAAATGACGTTTTAATTCGACATCTAGTATAAAGCTAGTGGCTATCGCCTCTAGAACGTGCATAATATACTCTTCTTCCTTATTACAAAGATTATGAAGGTATTCGTCCACCACTGGTACAACCGCTGCATTAGGGTTATAATTTACGTTGATTTTGTAAGGCGTAAATTCATCAGTTATTAACTCTATGAATTCACCGTTCTTCAAAATACCATTCTTAAATTGAATGAACATATCGTCTTGATGAATAGTCCTTGTTTTCATCATTATCAGTTTCTTTACATTCTCAATATATACAGCTGATTTATTACCCAATACATAGTTAGAAAGTAAGTAGTTAAAATCATCAATATCGTTTGAGTAGTTATCGCCATTTTTAAAGAATAGCGTGGCTTGATATTTTACACATTTGTATTTATTAATAATATTAATAGCATCTACTTGTTGCTGTTCATCATTAGTTATTTTCTCATCTGAACTATCGTTTTTTAATATATTATCCACTTCCTTAAGTGGTAAAGCAGTTGGAAATACATGTTCAGAAATAAATTTAACAATTTCCTCTTTATTTTCTACTGTGCTTTTCAATAGTTTTTTCCAATGTTTGAAAAGTGCGTTATTTCTCCCATCTCCTTCATCTAGATCACTAAGATTGTCGTATGTTCTAATAGCAAACATTTCAGGGAAATCCATTTTAATATCGTCATTATCGACCTTTCTAGCTACTCCGTTCCTTTTGACTGTAATATATTTATTAGTTTTATTCTTAAGTTCTACAGGTATTCCCAATGCGCATATCCCGTTTTTCTTACCTAACTTAGAGTTTGTTTTATTGAAATATAAGTGTACACCTCGATCAGTCCATACTGTCTTGGTGGTTATTCCAAAATAATCAATTAAGTTTTGGCAAAACTCATGACTGAAATTATCAATATCAACAATTATTTCATCATCTTCAATAACATGTCCTGCGTCTTCAAAACTATCAAGAAAATCAGAGTATTCTGGATTTCTAGTTGGGAATTTCATTCCTTTTACAAATTCTACATACATTACATCACCTCCATTACTTGACCTAAATCATCTAATTTTGAGTTAATTAAACGTAGGTAGAATGATAAGTCTATTTCGTTACTATCTAAATCCTTAACATCTCCATTAAATACAAGCATGTCATCTGGGACGTCTGGAAAGTTTGCTAAAGATAAGCTGCCGTCCTCTCTTTCTTTTGCTTTATACAACTTAGTTCGTTTAGGGTTGTTCTTCTTACAAGCAAAAACTCTATTTACCTTATTGTTAAGTAAGTTTTTATCTTCATCAACAGTACCTAAATAAGTACCACCGCATTTTAGAATAATCTGAAATAACTCTTTATTATCTTTGTGTTTTAGTACTGTATTTAGCGGTTTAATATCGTTTGTCAAATATTCTACTATAGCCTTATCAACAATAGCGTTTGAATAGTTTTTATAATTATGTGACGTTGTCTTTTGATGCTTGCTAAATGCCCCACCTTTAACTTTAACTTTGCCTTTTTCAGTAACTGCAATGTAGTTGTTAACGTCCTTTTGAATCCACTTAACAAACCTATCTTCCTCAAGAGTGATGTTGTATTTCTCCTCAATTTTCTTCCAAACATTTTTATACTCCTCATTGTTTGTTGTAAAGGCAACACCGTCTGTATTGATATTAATCAACTTACATCCAACGTTATATAATTCTTTTGATAGATCGTACAACAGAGATTGACCGTAGAAACATACACTATAAGCTCCAACTGGATTGTTAATAGGACTGTATTTACTATTCATGACTCCATATGTACTATTCAAGATAAGTTTTAAGCTATCTGATAATGGTTTGTCAGTGTGTTTAACTTTCAACCTATCGTATTTCATTTGAATGTAATCGTCTGTGTAAATTCCTAGTAATTTCAAGTTACCTATAATAGTAGGATATAAACTAGCAACATCTAACAATTTAACATCATTTGCAACAATGATATTTCCCTTATTTTCTATTGGTACACCGTGCAAACCACCGTATCCAAACTCAATATCACAATCTAGATCTCTAACGCTTATATTCTTGTGTTCTCCTACTATAAGAGCCTCATTGTTCTTATTAGGATTAATTAGTAAATTATCCTTGAAATTTAACCATGCTTTTTTGACTTCTTCTGGTACTACATCGTAAACGTGACTTCCAACTAAATCTTTTTCTCCGTAGTCATCTTGCTTAAATAAATTTCCAACCAAAGTAGTAGTGTTAAATCTAAGGTACCTACTGAAGTCTTTTTCATTTTTTATAACACGTTTAACTAGATTTATCTTAGGTACAAAATATGTATGAATTCTGTCTTTGTAAATATCTATAGTTTGATCAACGTCGTAGTTACAGTAATAAACAGTTGCTGCTAGTTCTTCAGTTGTTAGCGGTCGGTCTATATCAAAAGGTACTGTACTTTCCTCGATAGAAACTCCTTTATTAGCCTCTATCATTTTCAGAGATGGTCTACCTACGTCTATTTGTTGGAATACATCTAGGCTTACAAATTCATTTCTGAATCTAGTAGTAAATTTATTCCCTATTATTAGATCGTTGACTTGTTTAATTCTTTTGTTGATGTAAGAAATATCCCTATCTAACATTGACAAGAATTCTTGTATAATTCTGTCGTCATAATAGTAGTTGTTATATCCTACTAATATTTGTGAATATACAATGTCTTCTAGTTTGACTATATAACTACCTTTTGAATTGCAAATTTTAATACCTAATTCATCACATAAGAAAGGATTGAAATTTTCGGTAGCTACTTCATTGTGAAAAGTAGCCACCTCGTTTTTATTAATATCTTTAAACACTAAGAGAAAGTCGTGTTTAAAGATTTCGATGTCGTAAATAACAACTTTCTCTAAATTCATAATCTATCTCCTATAGTTCTTCTAGTAATGTGATTTCTCCATAATAGAATTTACCAAAAGCACATTTCACGTTTACGATAATATTCTTACCAATTAATTCGTCTTTGTCTTCCAATGCAACTCCGTATCTATCAAAGAATTTATCAAGTTGTTTTTTACGTTTTTGAGGATTGACAAACCACTCTTTTAAATCTTCGCTGTAATCCGCATAAGTCATTTTGCTTTGATATGGTTCACCTTTCCATTGGTATTTAATTACAATCGCTGTTCCGTTGTCCTCAATTTCATCTATTGATGTCTGGAATGATTTTCCTTTATGTTCCGCTTGGAATTTGTTAGTAAGTTTAACTTCATGTAATGAGTTGAACTTTTCATATACATACACGTCAAAATTACTTCCTATAGCTTTTTCCAATTCATCAAAAGAAAATCCAACATCATTTAAACAATGTTCTTCTGTTTTCTTTTCTTTTTCTTCGCTAGGTATCCATTTTTTAGTATCTCTATTAAATTCACGTTTATTGAAGTTAACTTCATATACAAGTTTATTTTCTAAATCTGCAAGTTTTAAAGTTGCTTGGTAATCTTCTTCTCTTTCTACTGATAATAGTCTTAATCCTTCAATTTTGTTAGTCATTATTTGTTCTCCTTAAATTTAATATTGTATTTTTTTAAATATGTTAGTACTCTTTTATAATCCGTTTCATTAGTTAAAGTAATTACAAAATTATCTTTCTTAATCTCTTCTCTTACTTCTTTTTTAATTTCCTCTCTAACGGCGTTATTTTGCTCGTGAGAGTGTTTGGCTAATGTCAAGGCATTATTTAACCTACCATTGTTTACAGCATCTGTATATACGTTTAAAACGTTGATATCTTCTGTTAAATCTGTCAGAATTTCATATTCATTTGACGTTCTTTCGATAAATTCAATAATTGCAACCTTGTATTTGTTAAGTGTCGTACTCAACTTAATAGGGTTGTATCTTAAGAATGTGTCAAAGTTGAACAATTCGTATCCATAACTGTCAGAATAACCTTTAAATTCTTGCAATACTTCTTTTTCTAATTGTTGTTTTCTCTCTTCATCAATTCTTTTATTTTGATCTCGAACTATATTATCTGCTTCTAAAATCTTATCTATTAAATAGTCAGCTTGTTCATTTAGTGTATCAAGTTGACCTAACACCACTTTTTTAGCTTGTGTTTTTAAGTTTTTAAGCGAAGCAACTTTCTTGTTAAGCTCTGCTACATACTTCTTGTTAGCTGTTAGTGTTTCCTCTGTAACAACTGTTGATTTTGATGTTTCAATAAATTTATCTACTTCATCTTCAAGTGATTTCATATACTCACTATCAATTTTAAATCCTATAAGTTTTGGAATAATATCCATTGAGGATCTAACCTCTACTAATTCGTTTTCTACCATAACGTCCTCCTAATAAAATCTGGTACTCTTGTGTAATTCTATATATTTGCTATCCTCATTACGTCTATTTAGTAAGTAAAAATCATAGCTATCTTGCTTGCTAAGATGTCTACGTGCATTTTTAATTACATCATATCCATATTTACTCTTATCTATTGCTTTAATTTTGTACTTATCGTAATTGGCTTCAATGAAGAAATAATCGTATAATCCATCTCCTAAATTGCATTCATAACTATTCTCCAATGTGTTAGTGTCAGTAGCGTATATCCCGTATTCATCATTGTATTTAAACACTATTCCCTGTGTTGGGACGTTGTGAACACAGTCAAAAGGCTGAAGTGTTACAATTGTATCTTTTAATTTGATGTTATATTGAATATTACTTTTAACTATTGTTAGATCTTTATCTTTCAAATAGTCTTTCAACGCTTTACTACACATTATTTTAATTTTAGGGTGGTATTTCCTAATTTGTTTCAAAGTAGCTTTTTTAACATGGTCGGTGTGTTGATGAGTGATAAATATCATATCTATTTTGTGTAAGTATTTTTCAATTTTCTTATAACTTAGACCTATATCTATCATCATTCTTTCAATAATTACACAGTTTCCATCCGAACCACTGTTGATTATTTTATATTCCAATTAATCACCTCATTTCTTTTAGTAGTTTGCGTCCTTCTTGAATATATTGTATTTTAATAGAGTGATCAGTTGACACCTCTATGTTCTCCACTATTAACTGTAAGAATTTACGGTATATATTCTTTTTTCTGAATTTTGAACTTTCTATATTTAGAGTTTCTGTAATTATTTCGTCGTCAAATGTATCATTAAAATAATATCTACCATTTTCCACAAACACATCTCCTCTAGCTTTTAATTTAGTCAATGTAGACCTTATTGTTTGTTCTTTCGTGTCAGGAAAGTGATTATAAAAATCAGTTAATCTTGCTCCGTAGTCTAATTCTTTTAAATATTCAAGAATGTAATAGCTAACTCCAACATTCTTCCTCATTTTTAAACTCCTCCATTTCACAGACTCTATTGTCTAAGATATCTTGTGCTTGTCTTAATATTCTGCGTTCTAGGCTATCAAATTCATTGTTGTCTAATTGGTCTGAAATTTTGTTACTTGTAAATCTTA
>ERZ772977.258-NODE-258-length-41561-cov-5.729364_pt1 | contig 41561 bp, 35 predicted proteins | sample MGYA00511131_ERZ772977 | MGnify/ENA primary metagenome ERZ772977 (study PRJEB29015, sample SAMEA2737935) | human oral metagenome | biome: human oral; feature: human-associated habitat; material: dental | place: China | collected 2151 ...
TAGTAATAATATTATTATTACAAATAGTTCAATCATTAATTCTAAATCCCCCCAAGCAACTCCAACCGAAAAAATTGATACTATGCTAAATATTGAACAACACAACATATGAAATCTTTCAAAAATTGAATATTTCACATATAATTTTTCTCCATTCACTTTTTCACGAATTTCTTTTTTTGGATAACCTATTTTCTCCAACAAATATTCCAAAATTTCATCTTTATTTTTTATGTCACAAAAAATATAACTTTTTTTATGATTACTTTCTATTGAAACATCCATTATTAAATTACAGAAATACTTATAAATATTTATTGAGCTGTCAAAGTTTAAAAGAATATCATACGATCCTAACATATTTTTTCTCACTGTCAAAGTTTTTATATCATTATATGCAATAGTTTTCTCAAAATATAGACCTTTTATTTTCACTTTATAATCAGAAAAATCAAATTTCATCTTATTTTTAATAATCATTACCAAAAGAAATCTGTATACAAAATAACTTATTCCAATAGCTAAAAAAAATATTCCATCCTTTTCTTTTTTATTAAATAAAATATCAATTCCTCCTAATAAATGACCTAAATATATTACTAGAAAAAATATATCCCACATATTAATTTCAAATTTTGAATATTTTATTTTCATTCAATTTATCTCCATATTTTATTATTTCTTCCGATACTTTCTCCCTTTTCTCTCTCCAATAGCCTCCAAAATCCCACCTTTCACAAGTTTATTCAAAAATCTTCTCGCCGTAGAATCCGAAACATTCAAAATCTTTTGAACCTCACTATTATCAATATAATTATTTTTCTCAAAATACACTTCCATTATTTTCAGTCTTTGAAGCTCTTTATCAGTCATTTTATCAGTCAAAATATCAGTCATTTTTAAGTCTTTTTTTTGCAATTCCTCCAAAGCTTCTTTTATTATTTCAAGAATAAATGTAACAAATGGTGGACTATAACCATATTCTTTTTCCATATTAAAACTATCCCTTATCATTCTTTCTTTTATCTGTACACATAATTAATTTTCCTTTGATTAAAACCATCTCCATTCATCTTTAGGCAGATATTCATAACTTCGATTTTTATCTTTTCCATCTCCATTTGGAAGCACTTCAAATGTATTATAATCTACACCTTCTAAAATTTTTCCCTTAAAATAAATATTTTTATCATCTTTTATAAACCAATCATTCAAAACTTCTACTTTATCTTTATTAATTCTTTTTACTTCATAAATAAAATAGGATGAATCAAAACAGTTTAACATTTTATTTTTTATATAGTATACATTGTATTTATCTTTTCCATACAATGTACCGTATATTATTCCATTTGGCAAAAATTCAAATGTTTTAGGATCTTTAATTTTTCCAGATAATGAAGAATCTATTGCTTCACTTCCTCTATAAATATGATTTTTATCTTTCGCATAATCTTCATTTAAAACTTTAAAACTCATAATATCAGCATTTTCTATTTTTTCATCCCGATAATAAACTTTTCCTTTATTTATTGAATAATAATCTCCTAAATTTTGAGCAATATCTCCAAAACCCACATTTGCCAAAATTAATAATAATACTATTTTTAAAAAAATCTTTTTCACAAATCATCCTTTCTGTTAATCCAAAAATTCCTTACTTCCATGTGTCTTCCTTCATTTCCACCTTCTTCATTCCAGAAACAAATTTATTTCCTTTCACAAAAAATCTTAATTTCTTTTCTGTCCAAATCCCTTTATTTGGAATTCCTATCCTTGCAGAAGTCTCTATTTTCCTAGGAATTTTAGAATTTTCAAAGTCAAGATATAAATATTTTTCATTTATTTTAGAAATATCATACTTTATTCCAAAATTTTTATTTTCTAATTTTTCTGACAATTCTTCAATTTCAAACATATTCTTTTCAATAATCTGAATTTCTGTCTTATTGAATCTGTCATCTATTCCAAACGCCTTTGTCAATTTTCCTGGGCCATTGCTCACCAGAATTCCGCTTTTCCCACGATTTTCTTCCATTACATTGACATTTAGAATAGGCTCTACTGCCCGAATTAATACTGCCTGCGGATTACCTTCCTCACATGAGACGATATTCAGCATTTTATGAGTATGCATCGTATAAATATAGACTGTTCCTGCCTTCTCAAACAATGCTTCAACTTTTGGAGTCTTCTTATTTCCATATCCGTGACAGGCTTTATCAAATTCTCCTAAATACGCCTCTGTTTCAACAATGTAACCCGCAAATATTCCATTTTCATTTTTTAAAATCAGAATCTTTCCAAGCAGTTCCCTTGCCATTGTAACAGTATCTTTCTGATAAAATTTTTCTTTTATTTCTAAAGTCATCTCTTTTGTTTCCTTATATTTTACAAACTTTTACTCAACATATTTTTTTAACTGACTTTTATGAATAAATCCTCTATATTCTTTAACTCTCCATTCCTTCTCATTTTCAGAAGGGTAATCAGCATAGTGAATATAATACCAGTCACCAGATTTTGTAATATATTTTACAACAGTTCCATTATCCATTTTTAAAACAATTTTTGAATCTTTTGTCGGCTTTTCACGTAAATTTGAATATCCATCCTTTGAACTTACTTCATATTTTTTCAAATCAAATTTTTCATCCGGATCTATAAAATCTTCTTCCGAATCTTCTGATTTTTTTGTTTTAATTTCTGTTATTTTTGATTTTGCTCCACTAACTCTCTTTAATTCTGTGGCATAAGCATAAACTGTTGTAAAATCACATTCTGTATATGGTACCACCTTTTTTATCTTTACTGTTGACTAAACTTCAAAATTTCCTCTACGGATTTTCTGCATTTTTTTGTATTCTTCCGGAAAATTTTTCTTTAATATTTCAGTTACAGTTTTCTCTGTCTTAACAGCTTCCTTTTCATAATCCGCATCAATATCCGGATTATAATAGTCAAAATTTCTAAGCCTCAATACTAACGGCTTTCCATTTACAATATCTTTATTTTCAGGATAAAACAACATTTCACCATATCCTGCCGCAAAACATGGAACATCTCTATCCTCTTTATCCCAATCCATTTTAAGAAGACCTTTTAAATTTAAAATTACCCCTTCATCAGTCAGCAGAACTTCATCAGCTTTCACATTCTGACTAAATCCGATCATAGACATTAACAATAAAAATCCAAAAAATAAATAATTTTTAATTTTCATTTTACTTCACCCCTCCAGCTATTAGTAAAAATTTAATATCCTGACTTTTCACTTTTCAAACCTGTTACAATTGCAATTCCTGAACTTGTCCCAAGTCTTGTTGCTCCTAATTCAATATATTTTTTTGCAGTTTCAAGGTCTTTCACTCCACCACTTGCCTTAACTTCTGCTTTATCTCCAACTACTGATTTCATAAGTTGCACATCTTCAAATGTTGCCCCTCCTGTACCAAATCCTGTAGAAGTTTTCACAAAATCCGCCTTTGCATTTAATGACAGTTCACATGCCTTCTTCTTTTCATCATCAGTAAGGTAGCAAGTTTCTATTATTACTTTTAATACGTTATTTCCAATAGTTTCCTTGATTTCCCTGATTTCATTTTCCACATATTCGTATTCTCCATCTTTTAATGCTCCAATATTTATAACCATATCTATTTCTGAAGCTCCGTCTTCTATTGCCCTTTTTGCTTCAAATACTTTTGCATCTTTAGACATTGCTCCCAAAGGAAATCCCACAACTGCAGCCACCTTCACATCAGAATTTTTTACCTGCTCATAAGCATATCTAACATTTGTACCATTTACACATACAGAAAAGAAATTATATTTTTTTGCCTCCTCACATAATTTCTTAATATCTTCCTTTCTAGCAGTTGCCTTTAAAATTGTGTGATCGATAAACTTGCTTATTTCCATTATTATCATTCCCTTCTTTGATTTGTTATTTGTTGTTTTTATTTTATTATATTATATCGGCTTTTTATTCTTTTAGCAACTTTATTTTAAACAAAAAAGACTGGAAAATCCAGCCTTTTTATCACGAGCTTTTTTTATATTATAATTAAATTTTCTCTTATAAGTTTTTCTAATTACATAGATTATTTTTAAAATTTCTGCTGTCTTTTGTTAAAAATTCTATCAGATTCATATGCTTTATCCCATTTCTTGACATATCAAACTCATCCATTGACAACACATACTTTGGATAGTTGTCTTTAATATTTTCTAAAACTGAAAATTCTCTTTCTTTTGTATCTTCTGATACCAGCAGGTAACTCACCTGAATATATATTGTTTCATCATTTTTTTTACAGACAAAATCTACTTCAAGATTATCTACCTTTCCAATTTTTACATTATATCCTCTTCTTAACATTTCAAAGTACACAATATTTTCCAGTACTTGATTTATATTTTTTTGATTATTTTCCATTATTGCTTCCCTTATTCCATGATCAGCTATGTAATATTTTTCATTCACATTCAATATCTTTTTTCCTAATAAATCATTTCTAGCAACCCGGTAAACTAAAAATGCCTCTTCACATGCTTTTATATAGTTTAGTATTGTCTCTGTTGCAACTTTTCTATTCTCGCTTTTAAAAAATTTAGAAATTGATGTTGCTGAAAATGTATTTCCAATATTCATAACAACATAATTTATTATTCTTTCAAGCAAATCTGTATCTCTAATATTATTTCTCTGGGTAATATCCTTTAATATAATGGAAGCATATAAGTCCTGTAAATATTGCATACTTGCTTCAAAATTATAATCCAAATTATGAAGAAATGGCATTCCTCCAAATTTTACATAGTCTTGAAATGCTTCTTTTAAATCTATTTCTTTATTTTTCTCTTTCATAATTTCAAAAAACTCTTTAAATGAAAACGGATACACAACAAATTCAATATATCTTCCAGCCAGATATGTCGAAAATTCCCCTGAAAGCAGCTTGGCATTTGAACCTGTGATATAAATATCAAATTTAAAGTCTTCATCCACCCTCAAAGAGTTCACACATCTTTCCCATTCTTCCACTTCTTGAATCTCATCTAAAAAAATATAGTAGCTCTTATATTTATCATCAACCTTATTTAAAATAAAATCATACAATCTCTCATAATTTTTTAGATTTCTATATTTCAAATTTTCAAAATTAATATAAATAAACTGATTTTCATTTATTCCTCTATTTTTCAATTCCTCCATTAAAAGTTTTAACATAACCGATTTTCCACTTCTCCTTATTCCTGTCAAAACCTTTATCACATCTTTATCAATAAAAGGTACTATTTGTTTTATATACTCATCTCTTTTTAACATCTTATTTATCACCTCTTTTCAATTATAACTTACAAAAAATTAAAAATCAATATTTTTATCAGTTATAACTTACAAAAATATATTTTTATGTGATTTTATAAGTTATAGCTTAGCAAATAAATACGAAAATAAAAAAGATTAGCTTTTACTTTTCATAAAAACTAATCATTAAAAATTTATTAAATTTATAAATTGCAATATTATAATATCGTTCTACAAAACCTTATCTTTCAAATACTTCCACAATACAACCATCAAAGCTACCATTATCACAAAAATTATGACTAATGCCCAAAATCCTGTGTCTTGAAGTGGTAATTTTACATTCATTCCATAAAATCCAAAAATCATATTTGGAACTGTGATTAGTATTGTCGCCGCTGCCAAAACTTTCATTGTAATATTCATATTATTTCCAATATATGAAGAGTATGTTTCCCTTGTTGTTTTACAAATTTCACAGTATGATGAAGATAAATCAAGTGTAAAGTTTATTTCCTGTAAAATTCTTGTCATATATTCTTCATATTGCTGAAATTGTTTATCTTCTTTCAAATTCTCAACGACATAATCCAAGTTTCTCATTGCAATATTGTAAACATAAAAGCCTTGCTCCACTTCCGATAATGAAATCAATTTTTCATTGCTTTGTTGTTCCCTTAAAACTGTTTCAATATTATCGTGCTCACCAATCAAAAGTCGTACATATTTATACAAACTTTGAGAAATTTTATGAAGCATATTTAGAAAAAAACGATTTTCCTCAAGAATATCATCCCTCAATTCAGCATATTCTTCAACAAAATCATAAAAATCTTCAAAATAATCATCATCTAAAATGACAACTTTGTCTTCCTTCATACAAATTACAATTGGATTAATTTCGTAAGATGTGACCTCTTTATCTATCATAGGTTTTTTCACAGTCGGATAATACAGCTTATAAATTTCCCAGTCTGATTTTGAAATTCTTGGAGTGAAAGTTTCTTCATCAATAACATTTTTTATTTTATCTTCATCCATTTCCAATCTTTTAGATACAATTCTATAATCTTCATCTTTTAAATTATATACATATGAAATTGTTTTCCCACTTTTTGTATCTATTCTTTTTATCATAGCAACCCTCCTCGATTATTCATAATTTTTCATTTTATGAATAAATTATATCAAAAAATAAAGGGGGGTTGTCAAGTATTTTATAATTTTTTATAAACTCCTATTATTCTATTATTTCCAGTATTGCCTTCTGTTTTTCCACTTTTTCTTCCTGAATTACGTAGGCATCTAAAAGCATATTTTTAGAATCCTCAACATTTTTGCTGTCATTATAATAGATTTCAGCTATTTTTTCATTTTTATTGACTTTATCTCCAACTTTTTTCAATATTTTTATTCCAACAGCATGGTCTATCAAGTCTTCCTTAGTTGCTCTTCCAGCTCCAATAATCATTGCAGCCTTTCCTATTTCTTCAGCTTTTATTTTTGAAACATATCCTTCCCTTGGAGAAAGTACTTCCATAACTTCTTTTGGCTGAGGAAGAAGGCTGTAATCATTTACCAGATTCCCATTTCCTCCGCTTTCAGTTATAAACTGAGATAATTTTTCAAGAGCACTTCCATTGTTTATTACTTCATCAATTTTTTTCTTTCCTTCTGATAAATCTTTTATTTCACCTTTTGCCTTCAATGACAGTAAAGCAATAGTATAAACTACTTCATTAAGATCTTCAGGACCATTTCCCTTTAATGTTTCTATAGCTTCCACTATTTCATTTGCATTTCCTATTGCAAATCCTAGAGGTTCGTCCATGTTACTCAACACTACTTTTACCTGTCTTCCTGCTCCCTTTCCAATTTCTATCATTCTTTTTGCCAGCTCTTTAGCATGACTGATATCCTTCATAAAAGCCCCGTCTCCCACTTTTACATCAAGTACTATCACATCAGACTGTATAGCCAGTTTCTTACTCATAATACTACTTGCAATCAGTGGAATACTCGGTACTGTTCCTGTAACATCCCTTAAGGAATAAAGTTTCTTGTCAAGGGGAACTATCTTATCACTGTATCCCATAAGTCCTATCCCAGTTTTATTTGCTATGGAAACAACCTCTTCCCTTGTATTCGAAAATCTAAATCCTTCTATTGATTCAAATTTATCTATTGTTCCTCCTGTATGTCCCAATCCTTTTCCAGAAAGTTTTGTAGTTCCCATTCCAAGTGCTGAAAGTATTGGAGCAAGTACAACAGTTACTTTGTCTCCAACTCCCCCTGTACTGTGCTTATCTACAAGAAACTTATCAACATCATCAAATTTTACAATATCTCCAGAATCCCTCATTATAGTTGTAAATTCCAGCAATTCCCCAGCTGTCATATCATTAAAGTAAGTTGCCATAAGAAATGCTGACATTTGATAATCAGGTACATTTCCCTTTAGATATTCATTTAACAAAAATGAGATTTCTTCTTTTGAAAGTTCTTCTTTATTTCTTTTCTTTTCTATTAAATCTACTGCTCTCATTATACCCTCCTAAAATATATTTTTATTTAATTAAGAAAAGCAGGAAAAATCCTGCTTTTGCTGTATTTAAATTTTCTAACTGTTATTATTTACCTTGTACAGTAGGACTAACTACGATTTTTCCACTACTTATATCTTGTTTTATTTCTTCTAACTTTTTAATGTTTGCTTCTCCAATTTTATCTTTTGTATTTTTGAAATCAGTTGTTCCTACACCGTTTTCTTTAACACCAAATTCATGATGTTCGTTAGTGAATTTTCCTTCAAGAGTATCTTTTACTATGTTAAATGTAGCAACGTCAACATATTTCATCATTGAAGTTAATATTGTTCCTGGTACTATATCATCCTGATCAGAATCTACTCCAATTGCATAGACATTCTTTTCTTTTGCTGCCTGGAATACTCCTGCTCCACTTCCTCCTGCAGCATGGTAAACTACATCAGCTTTTTGTTGAATTAAAGTTTCTGTTTTAGTTTTTGCAGATGCAGGATCGTTAAATGCATTACTTCCACCAATGTAAACTGATAATACTTTTATATCAGGATTGATGTATTTTGCTCCTTGAGCGAATCCAGCTTCAAATTTTTGGATAACAGGATTTTCCATTCCACCTATAAATCCAATTGTTCCTGTTTTACTCATCATTGCAGCCAATGCTCCTACAAGGAATGATCCTTCATGTTCTTTAAATGTTAAAGATGTAACATTTGGAAGTCCTGTAATTGTTTCATCAACGATAGCAAATTTTTGATCAGGATAAGCTGTTGCAGCTGCCATTACTGATTCTTTCATTGTGAATCCTACACCAATAATTAAATCATATTCTCCTGTTTCAGCAAATTTTTCCAATGCTTCTTTTGCTTCAGATTCTGCGTTTTTAGGTTCATATTCACTAAATTTAATACCTAATTCAGCTTTTGCTTTTTCTAATCCGTGGAATACAGCATCATTAAATGATTTGTCTCCTTTTCCTCCTGTTGAATAAACAACTGCTATGTTCTTTTTAACATCAGCAGACTGAGCAACCTGCTTTTCTCCACCATCTTTTTTCTGTTCACCTTCTGCAGGCTTTGAGTTCCCACATGCTACGAACAGTACCAATGTAGCCATGATACTTAAAAATGTTAAAATTTTTCTCATTTTTGTTTCATCCTCCTATTTTATTAAATATTTTCATTGATAAATTATACCCTTATTTTTCATTTTTTACAAATTATTTTTGTTACTTTTTTAAAAATTTTTTCAAAAATAAAATTTTATTTGTCATAAGGTTGTCCAGAAGCTTTTGGTGCTCTGGCTTTTCCCACAAATCCTATAAGTGCCAGCAATGTCAACACATATGGTATCATTGTCAGGAACTGCTGTGGAATAGGGAAATTTGAAGCCTTTATTACGTCAGCAAATGCCTGTCCAAAAGCAAATAGCAGACTTGCCAGTATTGCCCCTATTGGATTCCATTTACCAAAAATCATTGCCGCCATGGCCATAAATCCTCTTCCTGCAGACATATTGTTTGAGAAGGAAGGCAATGTTACTGCTGTAAGGTATGCTCCTCCTAGTCCTGCGTACATTCCTGATAAAATAACACTTATATATCTTATTTTATAAACACTTATTCCAACTGTATCTGCTGCAAGCGGATGTTCTCCAACCGCTCTTATTCTCAATCCAAGTACAGTGTGGAATAACAGATAATGACTTAAAATCGCAATTGCATATATTATTATTAATACTAATTTTTTATTTGCAAGATGCGGTGCCTGAGGTGTAGTTCCTGCTACCCCGTATAATGTCTTTATTAAAAAGGATGTTGTTGCTAATGCAAAAAGGTTTATTGCAACTCCACTTATTATCTGATCCCCTTTAAGATTTATACTTATGACAGCATGAATAAGGGAGATAAGTCCTCCTACTATTATTCCGGCAAGTATTCCCAAATAAGGATTTCCTGTAGCTATATTTACCACTGTTGTAGCAAATGCTCCACTTAACATTATTCCTTCAAGTCCGATATTTACAACTCCACTACGTTCAGATAGACAGGCTCCTACTGATGTTATCAATATTGGAGGTGCTATTACTATAGTTTGTTCTATTAAGAATTTTATAATCTGAAATATATTCATTATTTCCCCTTTCTCTTCGATACGAAAATTTTAAATAAATTTTCAGAAGCAACAAAGATTATTATTAAAGCCTGTATTATTGAAACTATTTCCTTATCAACCTGATATCTAAGCTGTAATGTAGATCCTCCTACATCAAGGGCAGCATAGAATATTCCTGCTATAAGTATTCCAAAAGGATTGTTTTTTCCAAGTAGTGCAACTGCCAGTCCTGTAAATCCGGCATCACCCATTATACTTTCTGTGTATACATACTGTGCTGATCCTCCTAAAACTCTTTCAGCACCACCTAGACCGGCACATATTCCTGCCATTCCCATTGCAAGAAACATCATTTTCTTAGGACTGATTCCCGCATTTTCCGCAACAGTTTCGCTATTTCCTACAGCCTTTATGTCATAACCTGTTCTAAAATATTTAAAGAAAAGGTAAATCGCTATTACTAAAATAACTACAATAATAAATCCAAGATTTAAACGCTGTTTTGTAACTTTAAAGAAAAGAGTCGGAAGTTTTGCTCCATCAAATATCTTTTCTGACTGTGTATTTCCCGCTTTAGCATCTTTTAAAGGTCCATTCAGAACGAAATTCTGGAATTCAATAATTATATAGTTCAGCATAATTGTACTGATTACTTCATTTACACCAAATTTTGACTTCAGATAACCTGCAAGTCCTGCCCATAAAAATCCTGCAATCATTGCAACAATAAGAACTATAAGCAGATTACCTATAACATAATTTCTAAATGTTACTGCCCAGAATGTTGCGGCAAGTCCACCTGCTATCATTTGCCCCTGTGCCCCTATATTAAATAGTCCGGCCTTAAAAGCCACCATTGCGGCAAGTGCCGAGAATATTAATGGCGTAGCTGTCAATAATGTTCTCGCAAGTCCACTCATGAAAGGTGATCTTGGTGAAGTCTGATAAAATGCAGATTTTGCCATATCTGCGTATGCAAATATTGGATTTACTCCTTTTGATATCATTATAATGCCTCCAACAAGCAACGCAATCAGAACTGCTATAAGCGATGGCATTATTTCCTTAAATTTCTTACTCATCTAATTTTCCTCCTGCCATTAAGATTCCTATTTTTTCAGTAGTAGCATCCTTTCTGTCCAGCATTCCTACAATTTTTCCAGAGTGCATTACTGCTATTCTGTCGCTTAAAGCCATTATTTCAGACAATTCCGCTGACACTACCAATATTGCCTTTTTCTTAGTTTTTTCATTTAAAATAGTGTTATGTATCATTTCAATAGCTCCTATATCTACACCTCTTGTAGGCTGAGCAGCTATTATAAATTTATTTTCCTTTTCAAGTTCCCTTGCAACAACTACCTTCTGCTGATTTCCTCCGGAAAGTCCTCCAAACTTGATTTTTCCATCTGTCGGTCTTATATCGTATTTCTGTATGTATTCATCTGTCTTTTTAGCAAGCAGTGAATAATCCAGAAGCATTCCCTTCTGATATACATTCTGTACTCCCAATGCCATATTTTCTTCAATTGTAAAGTCATCAAGAGTTGCTCTTTTATGTCTATTTTCAGGTATGTGTGATAATCCCTTCTGTCTTATGCTTCCAGCATCTCCATGTGTTAAATCCATCCCGTCAATAGAGTAGCTTCCACTTTCAATTTTTTGAAGTCCTGCCAGTGCTTCTATAAGCTCTGTCTGACCATTTCCTTCAACTCCGGCTATTCCCAGTACTTCACCTTCTTTTATGTCAAAGGAAATTCCTTTAATTTTTTCTATATTGTTGTCCCCTTTTACTACAATATTGTCAACTTTTACAACTGTTTTCCCAATTTTTACATCAGGTCTTTTCACTTCAAACAGAACAACCCTTCCAACCATCATATTTGCTATTTTTTCTTTTGTTGCTTCTGCTCTTGTAAGTTCTCCAACATCTTTTCCTTTTCTTATAACTGTTATATTATCTGAAAGTTCCAACACTTCATGCAGTTTATGTGTTATAAATATTATTGTTTTTCCTTCTTTAATCAGATTTCTCATTATCGCATAAAGTTCAATAACTTCCTGTGGAGTAAGTACTGCACTCGGTTCATCAAATATAAGTAGTTCTGCCCCTTTAAACAGTATCTTCAATATTTCTATTCTCTGATGGATACCGACAGATAAATCTGAAATTTTTGCATCCGGATCAATATTCAGTCCATATTTTTCTGAAACTTCCTTTACCTGTTTTCTGGCAGTTGCCAAATCAAATATTCCTCCTGCTTTCTTTGGCTCAAAACCTAGAACCATATTTTCGGCTACAGTCAATGTGTCTATAAGCATAAAATGCTGATAAACCATTCCTATTCCAAGATTTGCAGCTACTGTAGGACTTGTGATTTCTATTTTTTCTCCCTTGTAGTATATTTCACCTGAAGTTGGCGAATAAAGTCCATTCAGTATTTTCATAAGAGTTGATTTCCCGGCACCATTCTCTCCAACTATTGCATGAATTTCACCCTTTTTTATCTTTAGGGTAATATCATCATTAGCAACTATTTTTCCGCCCAAAAACTCTTTTCTTATGTTTTTCATTTCCAAAATGTAGTCACTCATACTTCCTCCTAAACAAATTTAAACTCACATCTTACTCAATATATATATCATAACTGTAATTATTTAAAAAAGATTTCAATAATTTAGTGAATCTCAATATTTTATTTAAAGAAATCTGATACATAATAGTTTGAATTCAGTTTTAATAAATTCAGAACATCTGTCTTACGTTTTATAACATTTATCTTATAATCACCGTAGTAATACTTAGATTTTTTACCATTTATGAAAATAACCGTGTTTTCTTCATTATAAGTGTACCCCTGATATTCATTATTTTCAAGTAGTAAAATTCTTCTTTTTAATTTTAATTTATTTGTGGCCAGTTTATCCAGTATATCTTTTGGAAAATCTGTCAGATAGATATTTTCCTTTATTTCAGGCAAGATTGCCTGATCTTCGACATCTTCTGAAATCACAATATCCTTATCAAAAGTATATACAGAGTCATCTTCAAATTTATTAAAATCTATGTTTTTATAACTTTCTTTTACGAAATATTCAAAATTTGATTTTCTAAAATTTTCCACAATATTTTTTCTTTTTTCCTTTAATTCTGATATAAGAAATTCTTTATCCAATTCTGAATACACGTTATTTTCATCAAACCCTTCCTTATTAAGTAGCTGGTTCAGTATATATACCTGTCTATTTAAAAATTCCTGATCCGTTCCGAGATACTGTGTAAGATTTAACTTACCTGACATTGATACAAGTTCCTGTCTCTGATTTTCATCAAGGGATGATGCTGGAATTTCCAGAATTTCTTCTTCATCTGAAAGTTCACTTTCTTCGATTTTTTTCATATCATCATAAAAACGTTTTTCTAAGAGTAAAGAGTATTTCTTATTTTTATCGACATTTTTCAATACCTGATTAAATTCATTGTAAAATTTATTTTTTTCAAAAAGTTCTTCAGGATAATTAAGCTCATATATTTTTATTTCATATTTTCCTGGAATTACCTTTCTCATTTTAGGCTCGCCATTTATTACTACTTTTACTTCTCCAAATCTTGGCTGTTCCTCTTCCTTCCATTTTATTTCTGATTTTATTTTATCAAACATGCTGAAACTTGTTAAACTTGCTCCCAGCATCATTATCATTACTATCTTTTTCAAAGTTTCCCTCCTGTTTCCTGTATTATTTTTATTTCCATTATTAATTTTCATAAAAATTATAAAAAGTAACAGTTATTATAGATTTTTTATAAACCTTCTTTTATAGCTTCCGCTATCTTTTCCGGTATTACTTCCATAAGTTCTTCCATAGTGGCATTTCTTATATTACTTATTGTCCCAAACCTCTTTATCAGTTCCTTTTTCCTTTTAGGCCCTATTCCATCTATATCATCCAGTGCACTTTTAATATTTCTTTTACTTCTCAGTTTTCTATGATGAGTTATTCCAAATCTGTGGGCTTCATCCCTTAATCTCTGGAGTATCTTCAAGGTTTCATCTTCTCTTTCAAACAGATATGGATCACTTTCATAGCTTTTAAATATCTCTTCTTCCCTTTTTGCAATGCTTATAATATCTGTATATTCTATTTTTCCAAGTTTTTCCAGTACTTCTGTTGCAACTCCCAGCTGTCCCTTTCCTCCATCTATCAATATAAGATTTGGAAGCTGATCTATTTCCAGCTTTGAGTATCTTCTTGTCAGAGCTTCCCTCATCATGAGGAAATCATCAGGTGTATCCTTGACTGTTATCTTAAAATGTCTGTATTCCTTAGGTGTAACTTCACCATCTATTGCAACAGTCATTGCAGCCACTGCATCTTTTCCCTGAATATTGGAAATATCAAAACATTCAATTCTGTAAGGATGACTATTCAATCTTAGTGTCTTTTTAAGATTTCTCAAGCCTTCCTGAACTACTTTTTTCTGTCTTAAATATTTCTCCACTTCTTCCTTCAGGTTCAAATATCCCATTTCAAGCAGTTCATAACGTCTACTATGAATTTTAGGAAAGTGCATTTTTATTTCCTTGCCCTTTTCTATTTTTGACCATTCCTTTATCAGTTCGCTCTTGTCTTCATATCTCATGTCACATATTATATTCCTTGGTATGCTCCTCTTCTCATAATATGAAGTTATAAGCCTTTCAAACAGGTCATCCTCCTGACTTTTTTCCATGGAGATTTTTATATGATTCTTATTTATAACCTTCCCTTCCCTTATATTCAATACACATAAAAAAACAAATTCTCTTTTTTCTTCAAACACAAATACATCTTCATTAATTTCCTTACTATATTCTATTATCTGTGTCTCCAGCATTCTCTTAAGCGAATTTATTTTTTCACGTTCATTTATTGCCCTTTCAAATTCCATGTTATCACTGAAATGCTTCATTCTTTTTTCAAGTATATCTAAAATATCGCTCTGATGTCCCTTCAGAAAACTTTTAAAATTTTCCACATTTACATTGTATTCTGTTTCTATATCCTTATACATACATGGTGCAGGACAGGTATTCATATGATATTTAAGGCAAGGTTTCGTTATTTTCTCCATGTTTCTGTTGCAATCTCTCATAGGAAATAATTTTAAAAGCGATTTTACAGCAAAAAATATTCCCATCGGATAAGGTCCAAAATAATCTGCCTTTTCATTTAACCTTTTCGTACTACGCACAACCTCTATCTTGGGAAACTTTTCCCTTGTAAATTTTATGTAAGGGTAGGTTTTTTCATCCTTTAACAGAATGTTATATTTAGGTTTGTTTTTCTTTATAAGATTATTCTCCAGTATTAGTGCTTCAACTTCCGTCTTACATATGAAAAATTCTATATCTCTTATATTTTTCACTAGTTCCAATGTTTTCGCATTATGGGAGTTAATATTCTTAAAATAGGAAGACACCCTATTTCTAAGGTTTTTTGCCTTCCCTACATATATTATTTTTCCTTTTTCATTTTTCATTAAATATACACCTGGATTATCAGGTATATTTTTATATTCTACAGGCGACTTGACTTCTATCATTTTACCTTTTTATACCTCCGTTTTATCACCTATTTCCCTATGAAACTTTGTTATTTTATACTCCAGTTTTTTAGATAAATCCTTATACAGCATGTTTACAAATGTTGCAGATCTGTGCTGACCTCCTGAACATCCTATCCCTATACGCAAATGCGATTTCCCATCCTTTTCGTATTTTGGTATGAGGTATTCCAGCATATCCAGAAGCATCTTATAGAACTCCCTGCTTTCTTCAAGACTCATTACGTAATCCATAACATCTTTATGATTTCCTGTTTTACGCTTTAAATCGTCAATATAATAAGGATTTGGTAAAAATCTCAAATCAAACATTAGATGCAAATCCAGCGGAATTCCATTCTTAAATCCAAAAGAAGTAAGGTTTACATTCAGTTTTGTCTTCTTACCTGAAAATGCTTTTTCAAGTATTTGCTGAAGCTCTTTTGCTGATGTTTTAGTTGTGTCTATAACTAAATCTGCCTTCAGCATGAAATCTTTAATTAACTTTCTTTCTTCTTCAATATTTTCAAGCAAGGTATCATACAGATTTAAAGGATGCTTTCTTCTTGAAAGTTCGTATCTGCTAAGAAGTACATTTGTTCTGGCATCCAGATATATAACTTTATAATTTATCTCATTTTCATCAAGAAATTCAAGCTGTTTTAAAAACTGATCTATAAACTCCTGATTTCTTATGTCTATTGCAACTGCAACTTTATTTCTTTTTTTGTTGCTTAGAAATATTTCGTTTAGATATTGAAATAAACTTATCGGAAAATTATCAATGCAAAAATATTCCCTATCTTCAAAAAAATTCATTGCTTCAGATTTTCCTGCACCGCTCATTCCAGTTATTATGACAAGTTCTTTTTTTTCTTCTCCATCTGCCATTTTTATTTTAATTCCTCTCACTTCATTTTTGATTAATCTATTTTTTTATGTTTTACTTTACTAATTATACCATAATTTTTCTATTTCGCATAAATTATTTTTAAATTTTTTTCGATAACAGATTTTTTATTTTATCATCTGCTGTTTGAATGATTTTTCTAAGTTCTTTTTAAGCTTTCAATGATAATATTGCTTTATTCTAAATAAAGGAGAAATTCATATGAAGAAAATTTTAAATTTTGTTATTTTAGGAATTATTATAGCCGTAATTGCTATCGGTGCTTATATATTTACACAGAATAAAGTCGGTATCCCAAATTCTATGATACAGACTGCTGTTAAGGCACGTTTTCCAATTGAAAAATCGTATCCGTTGGGAAAAATAAAACTTTTCAATCCAAAAAGTCATTTTGAAAATGATAAACTTGTAATCGAAGCTGAATATATGAATGATGCCCTCAATGATAGAATTAGCGGAACAATGACATTTGAAACCGACTTAATCTATGATCCGATGAATTCAAAACTTTACTTAAATAACTTTACTCTGAAAAAACTTACAAAGGAAGGAAAAGATATAGATATTAATAAAAAACCTATTATAAGAACGGCATTAAATTTTGCCTTCAGTCAGCTGGAAAAGGAAGAACTGCTTAATCTAAAAAATATTGAAAAGTTTCAGACTATAAAAAATATTAAAATCGAAAATAATAAAATTGTAGTGGAGAAATAGAAACCTATTTCTCCTTCTTTTTATTCCACAATTTTTCCTGATGTTCATTTGCTGCATTTTCAAATTTATTATCTCCAGGATTATAAAATTTTATTTTTTCATTCATATAATCCTGTTTTACAAAATGTTCAGGATATGCATGAGGATACTTATAATCCTTTGCACCTAGCTTTGTCAGATGCTTAGGTACCTCCTGAATTTTATTATTCTCAATCTGGCTGATTGCGGCATCTATTGCCAGGTATGCTGAATTGCTCTTCGGAGAAAGTGCCAGATAAATAGCTACTTCAGATAAAATAATTCTAGCTTCAGGCATCCCAATTTCTTTTGTGGCATGCATCCCGGCTACGGCTATGGGAAGAGCCTGAGGATTTGCAAGTCCTATATCTTCGGATGACAGAATTACAAGCCTTCTTGCAAGATACATTGGATCTTCGCCACCTGAAAGCATTTTACCTATCCAGTAAACTGCCGCATCAGGATCACTTCCTCTTATGCTCTTTATCATGGCTGAAATAGTGTCATACTTGTCTTCTGTTTTATGGTAGGATTTTTTTGTATTCAGAACCTCCTTCACTTCTTCAATAGTAAAATTCACACCTGTATTTGAAAGCAGTTCAAGTATATTTATCGCCTGTCTTGCATCCCCTTCGATTATTTCTGCAATATATGACAGAATTTCTTCAGAAAAATCAAATTTTTCCTTTTCATTTATATTTTTAAGGATTTTAAACAAATCTTCCTCATTCAATTTCTTAAATTCAAAAGCAAGACATCTTGATAAAAGTGCGTTATTTAGGCTATAGTAAGGATTTTCAGTTGTTGCTCCTATTAATATGATATTTCCATTTTCTAAATCCTGAAGCAGTGAATCCTGCTGCAATTTATTAAATCTATGGATTTCATCAAAAAACAACAATGTCTGTCTTCCTTCTATGCTGAATATTCTTTTTGCCCTTTCTGATAATTCCTTAATATCTGAAACTGAAGACTTTATTGCATTAAGGTATTCATAGTTGTAATTCATTCTATTTGCAATAATTTCAGCAAGAGTGGTTTTTCCCGTACCTGGAGCGCCCCAGAAAATCGAATTCATAAATGTTCCTTTTTCTATAATTCTTTTTAGTACTCCCTTTTCTCCCACAAGTTTTTCCTGACCATAAAAATCCTCAAGAGTTTTAGGTCTGTATCTGAAAGCCAAAGGCTTTTTTTCTTCATATAGATTTTCAAACAAATTCATCTTTTTACCTCTATTTTTTCACAATATTTATTTTATATTTTTACTTTTTAGTATTTTCAATATAAAATTCCATTTATTACTTTTTCATTATAACACAAAATAGGAACTCTGAAAATATCAAAGTTCCTGTTTCTGTTCTTCTAATTCTTAACTAATAAAAAGAAGAACTTCAAAACTGAAGTTCTCCAAATTAAAATTCTATTTTCCAAGTTTATCAGCAACTAATATTGCGGCAAATACACCATCAGCAGTTACTTTAAAAGGCATATTATGAATAGTTTCTGTTTCTACTGTACTTGCTTCTGCAACTTTATATAATCTTTCTCTTGAAACACTTCCAAGTCCTAGCTGTCCAAGAGTTGTAGGTAATCCTACACTTTTACATAATGCTATAACTTCATTGATTTCATCAAGTGATCTGTTTTCCAGAACCATTTGAACGATAGTTCCAAATGCAACTTTTTCTCCGTGATACATATGATGACCTTCTTCAAGTATTGTAAGTCCGTTATGAATTGCATGAGCAGCCGCAAGACCTCCACTTTCAAATCCTATTCCACTTAAATAAGTATTAGCTTCAATTATATTTTCCACAGCTTTTGAACATACTTTATTTTCTACAGCAATTTTAGCTTTAAGTCCATCTTCAAAAAGAGTATCCAGACATAATTCCGCTATGGCAAGAGCCGCTTTTGTAGCTTTTCCTCCAGCAATAGATGTAGCATTTGAATCCACACATGCTTTTGCTTCAAAATATGTAGAAAGGGCATCTCCTATTCCTGCTACTAATAGTCTTACAGGTGCATTTACAATAACATCTGTATCCATTATTACCATATCAGGATTTGATTTTAAGAACAGATATTTTTCAAATTCACCTTCAGGAGTGTATACTACTGATAAAGCACTGCATGGTGCGTCAGTAGATGCTATTGTTGGAACTACAATTACAGGAATATCTGTATAGTATGAAATTGCTTTAGCGGCATCAAGAGTTTTTCCTCCACCTATTCCTATCATTACATCACATTTCTTAAATTTCAATATTTCGATATTTCTGTCTATTTCCTTTTGAGAACATTCTCCACCAAAAACTTCAATATGGTATGGTACATTCTCCTTTTCAAATCCTTCGATTATCTTTCCTTTAAAGTTATCATAAACAAATTTATCTGCTAATATATAAGCTGATGTTTTTCCTTTAACTTTGTAATATTGCCCAAGATTGGATATTTCTCCTGCTCCCTGAACATATTTTGAAGGGGAATTAATAATTTTTCTCATACAATCATCTCCATTTGTTATTTTTTTATTTTAACTAAGTTGATTATATCACTTTTTTTTATTTTTGAATAGATATTTTTTAATATTTTTAATAAAAAAGAAACTATCCTAAAAGCATATTTTAAATCCTGGATAATGATATCCACTTTTTTTAACATACTTATATAGAATAGTTCCGTTACTTTATCTCATTTTTCTATTTCCTAATATTCCTTAATTAAATATTCAAATGCTCCAAGTGCGGCTTTCGCTCCTTCACCCATTGCAATGATAATCTGTTTCTGTTTTACTGTTGTAACATCTCCTGCAGCAAATATTCCCTTTACGCTTGTCATGTTATTTTCGTTGTCTATTTCAATTTCTCCAACTTTATTAAGTTTTACTAAATCCTTTACTAATTCGCTTCTTGGAGATAGACCTATTTCAATAAACATTCCATTTATTTTTAATTCATGTTCTTCATTAGTTGCTCTATCCACATATTTTAAACTTTCAGCAAATTCTTTTCCAACAACTTCTTTTGTTGCTGAATTAAGTATAACCTTTACATTTTCCCTTTCTGCAAGCTTATCCTGTAATACTTTATCTGCTTTCATTTCTGGCATAAATTCAATCAAAGTTACACTTTTAGCTATTCCAGACATATCAATAGCCGCCTCTACTCCTGAGTTTCCTCCACCTATAACTGCAACATCTAATCCTTTATAGAATGGTCCGTCACAAGTTGAACAGTAGTGAACTCCTTTTCCTGTATATTCCTTTTCTCCAGGAATGTTAAGTCCTCTAGGTTTAGCTCCTGTTGCAATTATTATTGCCTTTGTTCTGTAACTTTTTCCGTCATCTGTTACAAAAATTTTATCTTTTCCATCTTCTTTAATTTCAGTTACAAGATGCCCTTCCTTAAAAGCCACTTCATATTCCTTAAGATGCTTATGAAGAGATTCTGCAAACTTTGCTCCTGTTGTAGATGTAGTTCCTATTATGTTTTCTATTCCATCTGTATCTAGAACCTGGCCTCCTACTTTAAGACCTACCATTGCAACTGAAAGTCCTTTTCTTGCAGAATATATAGCTGCTGAAACTGCTGCCGGTCCTGCTCCTATTACAGTTACATCATATAATTTGTTTTCATCAATTTTTACTAATTTTCCTTCATCAAGGACACCTAAATTCAAGCTAAAATCCATTTCTCCTCCTAAATATATAATATTTTTAATTTTGTAATCATTACATATTATATATTCTATTACAAATTATAGAATTTGTCAACTCTTTTATGATGAAAGTAAAAATTTCTTCATTATTTTAATTTTATAGATTTCATAGCCTTAAAAATATTTCTAACTGTATTTTCAACATTCACACTTCCTGAGGCTAAAGCCACTTCCAACGTTCTAACTCCTGGCATAATTGAAAATATTGCATCAAATCCGTTATCATATAAAATTTCATAACCGCTTCCCAGATTTCCTGCTATTCCAATTACAGGAATATTATATTTTTTAGCGACTTGTGCAACTCCAAAAGGAGTTTTTCCAAAAATTGTCTGTCTATCCATTCCACCTTCACCAGTTATTACTAAATCCGCATCTTTCAATTTCTTTTCAAGATCAACTGTATCAATTACTATTTCTACACCCTTCATTAAAACTGCTCCCAAAGTAAGAAGTCCTGCACCTAGACCTCCTGCCGCTCCTGCTCCTGGAACATCATTTATTTCTATTTTCAAATCCTTTTTTACAACCTCGGCATAGTGCAAAAGGTTTTTATCTAACACTTCTACCATTTCAGGAGTTGCTCCCTTTTGGGGACCAAAAATATGAGCGGAACCATTTTTACCTGTAAGAGGATTATTGACATCGCATGCAACTAAAATTTCTACATTTTTCAGTCTTTCGTCTAAACCTGAAAAATCTATATTTTCCAATTTTCCAAGCTCAAATCCTCCAAATCCAATTTCCTTTCCTTCCTTATCTGTTAATTTTGCACCTAATGCCTGCAACATTCCTGCTCCTCCATCAGTTGTTGCACTTCCTCCTATTCCTAAAATAATTTTTTCCACATTATGATCTAAAGCCTTCAACATTAACTGACCTGTCCCATATGTTGTCGTTATGTAAGGATTTCTTTTTGATTCAGGAATTAATTCAAGTCCACTTGTTGTTGCCATTTCTATAATAGCTATATTTTTATCTCCTAATACTCCGTATTTTGAAACAATTTTTTCACCTAAAGGATCCAGTGTTTCTTCATTATAAATTTTCCCGTTGGTTCCGTCTATGAGTGATTCTACTGTTCCTTCTCCTCCATCAGCCATAGGAACTTTTACTATTTCCCAATCCGGAAACAGTGATAAAATCCCTCTTTCTGCACAATCGCATACTTCTTTTGCTGACATGCTTTCCTTAAAAGAATCAGGTGCTATAACTACTTTCATATTATTTTCCTCCTATATTTTTTATTTCTTATAATCCAAATATTCCAAACAGTATTGTTGATACTATTGTCAATGTAAGTCCAATCAGACTTTCAAACGGAATTATTAAAAGTCTGTCCTTTATTTCCATATTAACAGCTCCGGCAGTTGCATGGAAAAAGCTTCCATGTGGCAAATGATCAAGTACAGTTGCTCCACTATGAATCATAGCTGCAGCACTTAATGGCTTAACTCCCAATGAAACTATTGAAGGACCGAATACTTTGCTGGCTACTGCTGTCCCTGATGTTGTTGAAGCTGTAGCTGCTGACATTAATATACCTGAAAGCGGTGCCAATAAAAATGCTGGTGCCCCTGTTGAACTCAGTAATGATGTAAATATATCTTTTATATTGGAGTTTGCAATTATTCCTGCTAAAGTACCTGTTCCTATAAGTATTACAGCAACCATTATCATTTTATTTAAACCTTTTTTACAATATTCATCTATATTTTTAATTTTTCCCATTGCAATACATCCTATCAGTCCACCTATCGGTAAGGCTATTAACGGATCTATTACTATATTTGCTATTGGTCTTAAAGCTAATAGCAATATCGCACATACAGGCCCTGCTATTGCCGCCAGAAATGTAGGTTTTTCTTTTACTCCTGTCTCTACCTCTACATCTGAATCCAATATTTTTACGCCTTTTCTAGACATCATTCCTGCAATAATTACAGTAATAATTATACCAACTATTGCTGGAATAAGTCCTGAAAACATAACAGATGTCAAAGGAATTCCGAATGATTCTGAAGCTGCTATCGCATTTGGATTTGGAGAAATTATATTTCCAGATTTCCCTCCGCCAATCATAGCTATTAATATTGATGTTTTTGAAATATTAACTCTTTTTGCAAGAGCTATTGCTATTGGTGATACAGTGATAACAGATATGTCTACAAATACTCCTACTGCTGTCAGTACAAATGTGGATATAACTAAGGCAAATATTGCTTTATTCTCTCCTAGTTTATCTACAATTGTTTCTGCTATTTTGTTAGCAGCACCTGTTTCTATAAGTACACCTGCTAAAATTCCTGCTGTTATAATACGTAAAATGGCAGGCATCATTCCCTGTGCTCCCTTAATCATGAAATTAACTGTTTCCACTAGACCTGTCCCGCCTAGAAGACCTCCTATTAGGGATCCTAATATTAGTGAATAAGCTGGATTAAATTTCTTCACTATTAGTACAATTGCAATTGCCAATCCTATTACGGCTCCTGTTGCTGTAATCATTTAAATTCCTCCTTTAAAATTTTTCTATTTATTTTTTCTTTGCTTATTTATACCTTCTTTTTTACTTAAAAACTATATTATATAGAATATGATTTTTATATTTTTTTTAGTACATATAACAAAAAATTATATTTATTTTTTTATTTAACATGCTATAATAGTATAAATTTATTGTCATAAAAGGAGGAATTCATAATGAATATATCCCAAAATCTCGCAACAAATATACTTTATCATATGAAGGATATTATAAATCAGGATTTAAACTATATCAATGTTGATGGAATAATAATTGCAAGTACTGATCCGAAGAGAGTTGGAACATTCCATGCCGCTTCTCTTGAGTGTGTAAAAAAAAGAAAAAATATAATAATTGAAAATGATAGTCAGTATGAAGGCAGTAGAAATGGTATAAACATGCCAATTTATTTTGATGATTCTATTATAGGAGTTATTGGTATAACAGGAAATAAAAATGAAGTAGAAAAATTTGGGGAAATTATAAAACTTATGACAGAAGTTCTAATAAAGGAAGCATGGATAAAAGATCAGGATATAAGAAAAAAGGAAATTATAAAAGCATTTATCGAAAGGGTAACTCTAGAATATGAACATGACCTTTTTCCTATGGCTGATTTTTCTTTCCCTTATGTTGTTATTGTAGGAAAATACGATATAAATGATGTTTTTTTGACTGATGATGATATTTATAATATTTTAAAAGATCATTTTTCCGATAATAAACATCATTTCTTCACTATTTCACGAAATGAGATTATTATTTTGTATAATTACTATAAAAATGAAAAAATTTCCTCTTCCATTGAATTGCTGAAAAAAAATATTCTAAAAAAAACAAAATTAAATTTTAAATTTGGGATTGGGACTAATGCTTCTGATTATAAGGATTTAAAATTGTCATATAGAAGTGCCAAGGAAATTTTGAAAATATCTGATGTATTTTCACCTTCAGAATCTGTTTTTGAATATGAGAAAATGGATTTAGAACTTCTTTTTATGAATCTAAAAAACTCTAATATTGAAACTTTTAAGAAAAAATGCCTAAAAAATTTTTCTTTAAAGGAAATAAAAGAATTTTCAGTTATTCTTTCTGTTTATGAAAAATTTAATGGAAGTATAACTAAAACTTCTGAAGAACTTTTTATGCATAAAAATACCCTCCAGTACAAACTTGCTAAAATAAAAAAAATTAGTGGCTACGATCCAAGAAATCTTAGAGACTTTACTGTCCTCAGTCTTGCTTTTAAATTATGGACCATTGTTTCTGAAAATACGGACTATATTAATTTTTCACCACGAAATTAAATGTATAAAAAAAGACCGGTTAATATATCCAGAATATACTCTCCTGTCTTTTTATAAATGTATCAATTTGAAATTTTTATTTAAAATTGATTCTATATATACATTTTTCTCTTTCACCTAAAACATATTGCTCGCTACTTTCCGGTAACTTTACAATCTCAGGAAATTCAAATCCAATATACTCACAAGTTTTTCTTGAAGCAAAAATGATAAGCCGGTACATAATTTTTTTCTTGATTTCCTTCTGAAACTTTTTCCAATTTAAGATAGATTTCTTCACTTTTTAAAAAATCTGTATTAAAAAACATAAATTCTCCTTTATGTATAGATAAATTCAGAAATATCACTTTTTTCATAAGGATCGTAATTATTTAATTTACACATAAATTCTTTTAGATTTTCTATTTTTCCATCTTCTGTCCATTCTATCAAAGAAACTCCTGAAAAATCTTCAGATTCTTCATTTTTTTCTTTAAATTTAAAATACCATTCAACAATTGTCTGATTATCTTTATGAAAAAATTGTTTTATATCCCACGCAAGAACATCAGCACGACTGTTCCATTCATAAAACCAGAGTTTAATTTTTTCTATTCCTCTGTATTCAGGACCCCAACTCTCAGTATAAAGAATATTTTTTGAAAATATTCTATCTATTCCCAAATCTTTTTTTTCTAACCACATATTAAACCAAAGTGTAATAATTTCTTCTTTATTTTTCATTTTTTTACACTCCTGACATATCCAATTTATTATCTTCTCAGCATTTTTGCGGCAATTTCTACCATTCTTATTGCCAGTTCATGATTATCTCCGAATAAATTGTAGGCACCGTCTTCACTTAGGACACCACATTTTAAATCTTCAGGTAAAAGATTATTGTTAGAATCTTCCACATCTGAAAACCAGTCCTGGCTGCTATAATACTCATCCAGTTTTTTATAATCAGGCAAGTTTTCACACAGTTTATCAAGAACAGCATTAAGTTCATTGAAAATATCTGCAGATTTATCCATTATTTTTTCCATTTCTTCAATTCTTTTTATTTTATCCATAGTTTTTTTCTCCCTATTTTCTTACCTGCATTTTTCTGTAATTGTAATAGAGTGCCTTTACAAGATCATACTCAAAAGGGGAATTTAAATCTCCGTATCTGAATCCTATAAGCGATCTGGCATTCAATCCTGTAACTACCGGTCTTGTAAATCCATAAATACTTTTATCAAACACTCCTGTATCAAAAAATAGTTCTGTTTCAACTTTTTCTTTTACGTATCCTTCCATTGCCGAGTCTGCAATGCTTCCTAATCCATCCCTCAATGTGCTTGGTCCCAATACAGGGAGTACAAGGTAGGAACCTGTAGGAACACCATAAACTCCAAGTGTATCTCCCATTGTTTCCCAGTCTTTCTTCAGTCCGAATTTTTTAGCAACATCATTTGTTCCTAAAAGTCCAATAGTTGAATTTATTGCAAATCTTCCAAATGCATTTGCAGCTTTTTTAGGTTTGAACTGCAGCAGAGAGTTAAACATTGTAGGTATTTCCTTAAAGTTGTTATAGAAATTTTCTATTCCTATTCTAATTGGTTTAGGAACAATTGCCGCATATACCTGTGAAGCTGGATACATAACTTTTCTGTCAAGCTGTGTATTAAAGGCATACATTCTTCTGTTAAATGGCTCAAATCCGTCATTTATATCAGTCAGTTCAAATACTTTACTGGAAATAATATATTCTTCGTCAAGTTTATCAATGTTACTTGCAACAATTCCGTATTTATCCTTTTCAAACGCCATATAATGACCATTATATTTTTTATTTTTATTCTTAGGATTGTAATTATATCTTTCGTATATTTCTACATTTTTTGAAGGTTCTTCAACAATATCTCCATCTACAAATTCCAGAAATATATCATCATTTATTTCCTTTTCAACCATTTCAGTATAATTGAGATTTTCCGTGGTATAAGACTTTAAAGCCTCCGACTTCTCTCCATATGCAAAAGAAGTCGTAAACAACACCGCCCCTAGTAATATAAATTTATTTCTTATTTTCATCTATTCTTCCTCCAGTTTATCTATCATCAGGTTTGCAACATCTTTATGCCACAATATTCCTGTATGTCCCCCATAAGGTATTATAACTTTATTACCAAATGTATTATTTATGTAGTCCAGATCACTTTCTGTTATAAGAATATCATCTTTAGATGTCATAAATATTATATTTTTATTGTTTTTTTCAATAAATTCCTGACTATTTCTCAAATCAAATTCCTTTATAAACTGTTCCATTGTCAAGTCAGGATATTTATTCTTTTTCAGGTAAGGATATAAAATTTCTTTTGAATATTCATCAAAGGATACTGACAAACCTTCCCTGAATTCTTCAGTCACTGAATCAAATCTCTTATATGCTTTTTTGTCAGAAAGTCTTCCAACAGCATCTTTCCCGCTGAAAACTTCTCCCGCAAAAGTCATATTTGCTGAATAAAATCTGAAAAGAAGACCTGTCAGAACTTCAAAATCACTATCTTTTAACTGTAATTTTGATACTGCCGATCTTATATCTGTAAAATCAACATCACTTAATTCAATTTTTTCATCATATACAAGCTTTCCAAATATATTATCAAGAAACTTTTCAAGACCTTCTGCATTGTATATTCCATTTTCTACAAGATAGCTGTCAAGTCTCTGTGTTGCTGTCAGAATACTTACAGGTGAATTAAGCATAAGTGATTTTTCGATACCAATTTTTTTATTTTTACTGTCCAACTCCTGTATAAGTAATGACTGGAATCCTCCAAGACTGTATCCACCAATATGAGTTTTAGTAACCTTCATTCCATCAGCCTTTTCCTTTAAAACTGCTGCTGCTATCAGTTCATACATATGTGTAGATTCATCTTTTATATATCCTGCATAGTTATTTTTACTCTGGCTCACAATATATGGCATTGTAGTAGGTGAACTTAAGGCAATTACATTGTATCCCCTATCATAAAATACATTTGCCATATACATTGTAAGTCCACTGTTATACAGTGATCCTGTCCCGGATACAAGTATCATTAGAGGAGCATCGTTTTTCTGTGTCCATACTCCATATTCATAATCACTCCACTGTCTTAATATTTCAGGAACTTTTTTTATAGTCTTGAATTTTTTTACTTTTGGTGCCTTCCCCTTTTTAAATTTATACCATTGACTGCTAGGAGTTCCCATAACAGTTGCCATTATTGCATTATCCTTATAAGGATAGTCAACTGCTATCTGTGATACATCTATTTCTTTTCCAAATCCAATTATTGAAAAGAGCGTTACTGCTATTACAATTAATATTTTTTTTAACATATTTTCCGTATGATAATATACAAACTTATATAAACCATACTCTCCTTTCCTTTATTTTATTATTTTCATCAACTCAAGTAATATCAAATATTTTAAATACTCCTGTAACATCTTTCCCCGATGAATTTTATCTGATTTGAGTTTTGTTTTCTATTTTAACATACATTGTTATTCTTGTCCATATTCCTCTTTCCATAATTATACATCCACCGAAATTATCCTTGATTCACCTATTTCTTTATTCATAGTGACTCCATAAAGCCTATGTGAACCCTTCATTGTTTCCTTGTTATGGGTTATCAGTATAAACTGTGATTTAGTTATGAATTTATTTAAGAGTTTGACTATTTTCTTAGTATTTTCCTCATCAAGAGCCGCTTCAATTTCATCAAAGAAGGTAAATGGACTCGGCTTAAACATAAATATCGCCATTATAAAGGAAACCGCAAGCATTGATTTTTCTCCTCCTGACAGAAGCATAAGTGTCTGTTCAGGTTTATTTTTATATTTCACGCTTAGTTCCAATCCTGTTTCCAGCATATTTTCCTCATCAAGCAGTCTTATTGCTCCTTTTGCTCCATTCAGGATAGTTTCACACATATACTTGAAATTATTATTAATTTCTTCCAATGCAATGTTAAACTTTTCAATTATATCATTTTCAATATCTCCAATTAATGTAAGAAGGGATTCCCTACTTGCAAGCAGGTCTCTTTTCTGATTAACAAGTTCAGTATATCTCTTATTTTCCCTTTCATATTCTTCTATCGCCGAAAGATTTACACTTCCTATTTCAGTTCTGCTTCTTTCATTAACAGAAAGTTTCCGCTTTATTGCCTGAAGTTCAGTTTCATTCTCAATTTCTTTATATTCTTCGTTATTCTTTGCTCTTTCTTCAGGAATTTCCTCCAGTTCATAATTGTAAGTTTCCATTTTTTTCTCATTTTCAGAAATCTTTTCAATCAGTTTTCTATATTCATTTTCCTGATCTCTTTTCTTAATTTCAATATCCTTAACCCCTTTTATAAGTTCCTTTTCAGAAACTTCCAGTTCCTTTATTTCCTTTTCAAGGGATTTTATGAGCTGCGATTTTTCTGTATTTTCCTTATGTTTTTTTTCAATTTCTTCTTTTTTACCCTGAATCTCTTTTGTAAGTTTTTCCTTCATGACAGTTTTTTTCTGCTGAAACTCCTCAACTTCCTTCTTTTCGTTAACAAGTTTCTCGTAATCTGCCTTTATTTCAGCATATCTCAACTTATTACTGTCGGTTTTCACTTTTAAAATCTCGTATTCCTTATCAATTGTATTTAATTCATGATAATATTCGTTTATATTTTCCGACTTTTCTATTTCATTGTTTAATGTCATAATAGCCAGCTTGTTTTCTTCTATCAGCTTGACTATATTTTCAATAATCTCGCTATTTTCTTTAATTTTTTCTTTTCTCGAAGCTATAAAATCTCTATTTTGCTTGATTTCATACTCTAATGTCCCTATTTCCCTTTTTCTTTTGTTATATTCAGAACTAAAATTATCATATTCCTTCAGAAATTCCCTGTAATTTCCTTCCATTACTTCCAGTTCATTATGAATTTTTTCTCTCTCCTTTTCTTCTGTCTTTAATATTTCTGATAATTTCTCAAGTTTTCTTGATAATTCTTCCCTTTCATTCTGAATTTCATTCATTTTTTCCTTTATTACTTTAAGTTCTTTCTTTCTCTCTAAAAGTTCATCCTTCCCTCTTACAGAGTAACCTCCTGTCATTCTTCCCCTTGCAGTTATTATATCTCCTTCAAGTGTAACTATTCTGTCATTAAAACCTTCTTTAAGAAGCTGTGTTCCTATTTCAATATTTTTTACCACAATTGAATTTCCATAGACAAAATCTACAATCTTTTTTATTCTTTCATCGCATTCAACTATATTTCTGGCGAAACCTATAACCCCTTCTTTTTTAGGATATTCGTTCAGTATTTTGTACACTTTTACATCTGCAACTGGTAAAAATGACGCTCTTCCAAGCTTTTTATCCTTTAAAATAGCTATACATTTTTTACCAATATCACTGTTTTCTACAACAATATCCTGAAAATTCCCTCCAGAAAGGGTCTGTATCGCTTCCTCATATCCATCAGGAATATTTATTAGATTTACAAAAGCTCCTATTACTCCTTTTATATTTTCCTGAAGTATTCCCTTTATCGCCCTTGCAAAAGTTTCATTTCTTTCGATTATATTTTCATTCGCTCTCTTTTTAGCATTAAGGTTTTCATATCTGTAGCTAAGCTCCCCTAAGTCTTTATTTATATCTGAATATTGCCTTCTTATTTTTTCAGCCTTAGCATCAGCTTCTTTTAAAATCAGCTCTTTTTCTTTCTTTTCATTTTCCTTTGCAAGTTTATTCTGCTCAAAAACTTTCATTCTGCTGACAAACTCAGAAAATTCTGCATCCATATCTTCCTTTTCTGCAACTTGTCTTTTCATTACAATTTCAGCAGTGGCAATTCTTTTTTCATATTCTTCATTTTCACTTGTTGCCTTTATTTTATCCACTTCAAAATCATGGCTTTGCTGTGTTGCCTTTTTTAATTTTGTCGTTAAAAGTTCACGGCGTACCTTCAGCTCTTCCACTTTTTCTTCTATTTTATTTTTAGATTTTTCCTTTTCTGAAAGTTCCTTCACAATTTCTGAAAGTTCTTTTTCAGATTTTGACAAAATTTCTCCCTTTTCTTTTATATCTTTCTCAAGAACTTTATTTCTCTTTTCCTTTTCTTCAGCCTGAATATCCAGATTGGAAAGCTGACCTGACAGCTTTGCATACTCATCTCTAAATGTTTCCATTTCAAGAAAAATCTGTTCATTTGCATTTTTCTCATTTTCTAGAAGTTCATATTTTTCTTTTTTACTTATAGAGATATTTTCAGCTTCAGTATTTTTTATCTGATATTCTTCCTGTATTTCCAAAATAATTTTTTCAAGCTGGGAACGTTTTACTTCAAATTCTTCCTGCTTTCTCTTTCCTTCATTCTGATTATATTCTAAAATCATAAGCTTATGAGTATCTATTTTTTCAGAAAAAGTCTTATAAAGTCTTGCTTTTCTTTCTTCTTCCCTTAGATGCCCCACCCTTGTAGCCAGTTCCTTTTCAACAAACTCTATCTTTTCAATCTCATTTTTTACTTCCTTCAGCTTTTTCGTAGAATCTTCCTTTTCCACCTTGGCTCTTTTTACTCCGGCAGCTTCTTCTATAATTTCCCTCAGTTCTCTTGGATTCGAGCTTATTATTCTTTCAACTCTTCCTTGCCCAATTATGGAATAAGCCTGTTTTCCGATACCTGTATCCATAAAAAGATTACTTATATCCTTCAGTCTTACCCGTCTGTTATTTATAAAGTATTCATTTTCTCCGCTTTTATATATTCTTCTTGTTATTTTTACTTCAGAAAAATCTATGTCAAGATATCTGTCTTCATTTTCAATGATAAGACTGACTTCCGCCATGGAACGTGGCTTTTTATTTTTTCCACCTGAAAAAATAATATCCGAACTTTCCTTGGCTCTTATATTTTTGTAGCTCTGCTCACCTAAAACCCATAAAATTGCATCCAGAATATTGCTCTTTCCACTTCCGTTAGGCCCAACTATCGAGGTAATCCCTCTGTTAAACTCAACTGTCGTCTTTTCAGCAAATGATTTAAATCCTGCAAGCTCCAATGCCTTTAAATGCATGTGTAATACCCTTTCTTTTCCCATTTATTTCCTGATAAATTTTATTTTCTCTGTCTTTTACAACTATACTTCTCTTTTCTTCTTTTCACTTATATTTGGCTATCTTCCTTTTCCAAAAATAACTATCGTTACTGTTTTTAGAAGCACCTTCACATCAAATGGAATGCTGTGATGTTTTATATAATATAAATCATACTGCAATTTTCTGTAAGCATCTTCAACACTGGCACCATAAGGATACATTACTTGTGCCCACCCTGTCAGTCCTGGTTTTACAGTATGTCTTAAATTATAGTAAGGTATTTCCTTTTCAAGCTGCTGAATAAAATATTCCCTTTCAGGACGAGGACCCACAAAACTCATTTCCCCACGTAACACATTCCATAGCTGAGGTAATTCATCAATTCTCGTAGCTCTCATTATTTTCCCAAATTTCGTAACCCTGTTGTCATTTTTAGATGCCCATTGAGGCCCGTCTTTTTCAGCATCAGTAGTCATTGAACGGAATTTTACTATATTAAACTTCTTATTTCCTTCACCTATTCTCTCCTGTATAAAGAATACCGGTCCTTTAGATTCAAGTTTTACTATTATTGCAGCAAGTACAATTACCGGAGCCGCAAATATTCCTATCAGTAATGCAAAAAGTAAATCCAGAAGCCTTTTCGCCTTAAGGTTAAAGTTATTATGATATATTTCAAACCCTGTATTCTCAAGAAACCATTTTGGACTTAAATGAGATATTGGAAGTTTATTTTCGTATGTTTCATAAAATTCCAGATAGTTATAATACTGTAATCCTTCAAGTTTATATTGTAACAATTTTTCTGTTATTTTAGGATCCCTTAACAGTTTATCCGTAAAATCCACAAGCACATCAAATTTCTTTGTATTATATAGTTCAAGTATTTCCTTTCCAAGTGCCTTCATATCAGTATTATTCAATGATGTCACAAATACATACTGGCCATCCTTTTTCACACTTTCAAGCAAATCCTCCGTATAGTCATTTTCTCCAACAAATACAACCCTTTCCTTTTCAACTACCGCCATAATAACTATGTATCTGAAAGCTATCTGAAATATTGTTATTATTCCAAAAAGGATAATCCCTTCATAAAAAGTAAATATTTTAGAAAAAGTTGTAATAGTCATTAAAATCCCGTTTATTACAATTACCGTTGTCATATCCTTCAATTTATACTTATTTGTTGCTACATTATATACATTTGCTATGTAGTAGGCAATCAAGGCACTGACTATTATCATTGCATTCCTAAATCCCAGTCCTCTGTTTATTATAATCAGTCCAATAAAATACATTGCTACCGTCAATATCCCAAATAAATAGGAAAAATTTTTTCTTACTCCGCTCATGGCCATCTTTCTGTTTCCCACCTTTACATTTTTACTTATTATATTTTTATTTTCTAATTCTGTTATGTAAGTTTATTTTGTCTTTTTTAAAGCTATTATTACGTAATTCATGAAATAATAGGCTGCCTGAAACAATGAAAGTTTTTCCACATCCCTGTATATTCTCCATCTTACTTTGGCAGCATCTATTTTATTGCTGGATCTTGATTTATCCAGGACTCTATAAAATGCGAGATTTTCCTTTAGTCCATATATTTTTCCAGTATCTTTCACTATTTCAAGCCAAAGGACATAGTCTTCGTTTTTATCCCTTTCCTTAAAATATCTTTTTCCAAGTTTTCCAGCATTGTAAACAACTGTAAGACAGCCTAAATAGTTATTTTTAAGCAAATCCCTGTAAGTTATTTCTTCCTTTATTTTTATTTCATTAATAGGTTTTCCATTTTCTGTAACTCTTGTATATTCTGTACAGCTTATGGCGATATCCTTATTTTTCATGAATTCAATCTGTTTTTCAAGTTTGTCTTCCTTCCAGTAGTCATCAGCATCAAGAAAGGCTATATATTCTCCATCTGCTTCATTTATAAGTCTGTTTCTTCCTTCAACCACGCCAATATTTTTTTCACTGTTAATGACTTTTATTCTTCCGTCCTTCTGTGCATATTCCTGTATGATTTCATAACTTCTGTCAGTAGACATATCATTTAATATAAGCATTTCCCAATTTGTATATGTTTGGGAAATAACTGATTCTATTGTTTCTCCAATAAATTTTTCTGCATTATATACAGGAATTATTATAGATACTTTATTTTTTTTCATTTTTTTCTCCAAGTTTTTTTATAATCAGTTCATATACTCTCTTACAGTTTTCCTTATCAGTGTATTTTAAGAACATACTTCTCATTTTATCCATATTTTCCCTTACAGCTGGACTATATTCAAAGTTATTCCCTGCAATTTCTTCTATTTTTTCCACACATTCCCTTATACTGTGAACTCCTTCTCCAAAAAGTTCTTTATCCAGATCCACATAGGAACCGACTTTCTTCTGATATTCCTCCCTGTCAAACTGAAAGAATACAATCGGCTTATTTAGATAATAGAAATCATATGCGACACTTGAATAATCAGTTATAAGAATTTTTGCTTTCATCAGTTCCTTAGTAATATCAGCATCTTTTGGTAATAGAGTGACATTTTTTCCAAGTTTTACCTTATTAAAATCCTTCAGGTAATCATGCATAAGCTGATGAATATACACATTCAGATAAAGATTTTTTTCTTCCAGATATTTATTAAATCTTTCATCTGTTATAAGTCCTGTAATATTTTTAAAATATTCTGTATCTTCTATCCTTGCATTCTCAAGCTTTATCCAGTTTCTCCATGTAGGCATAAAAAATATTTCTTTTCTTTCAACTTCCACATTGTACAATTTATCATATCTCGGATATCCTGTTATAAATGCTGTATTTTCAGGAACATTCCACCATGTTTTAGTTTTTATGTTTTTTTCATATTCTGAATCACATATATTCACATCATAGGATTTTACAAGATCTTCAGCTATTTTTTCTGTTTTCTTATTCATTGCCATTCTAACCTTGAAACCTACTGTTCCATGATTTAAGAACACCTTCAAAGGTTTATAGTGAAACATATTTATAACTGGAACAACAAACAGATAAGGTGCTATATCTGCAGATATTGAATGCGAAAAAAGGACAACTTCCGAATTCATGAAATAAAGGTAGTTTTCTACACTTCCCTTTACAAGCTTTCCGCCATGAATTTTATCAAAAACTGGCGAATTTTTATTGACAACCCAGTATTCTTCTATATCCTTTTTAGATCTCAGATATTCATAAATTGCTCTTCCATTGTCAACAAAAAGCTCTCCCGCATTTCCTCCAACAAGCCATATTTTCCTATTTTTAAATTTCCCCTTTGTAAAAGGATAAATTATAAAGGCTATTATCATATTTATAAGGCATTTTATCTTGTCCATTTTTAGTTTTCCTTCTTTCCTACTTGTATTTGTTAAATCCTTCGATTCTTCCCTTTAAAACTGTCTTATGATATTTTCTATTTTTTGTAAGTATTATACCCGCTATACTTCTAAATATTCTTTTTAAAAATTTAAAATAGTAAAGGAAATTTTTTCTTCCTAAAACTTCCTTCTTTACAAGAGCTCCATATCCAAGTGCATATTTGTATGCCCTGTCCAAATCATCATAGTTTCCTTTTTTGGCAGGATGAAAAATAATGTCATCTGCAAAATACTCACCTTTATATCCTTTATGCAGTAATGTCAGTACATAGTCTGTTTCCTCTCCACTTCCAAAAACAGAACCTACCCCCAGATTTTCATCAAACAGAACTATATCCTCATAAGTATAATTTACGAAAAAAGTAATGGATTTTACAGTTTTTTCAATATTTCCTTTTGTCAGTTTAACATTTTGTTCAGCCATTATTCCTGTTCCGTAGTCTTTTCCTCTTTCAAGGGTTCTACATGAATATATTCTCTTATCTTCATTTTCCTTAAAGAATTTTACTACCTTTTCCAATGTATCAGGCTGATATTCACAGTCATCATCAGGAAATCCTGCAATACTTCCGTCCATTACAAGTAATCCCCTGTTTCTGTTCAGGCTTAGACCTTTCCTGTCACTTTTCATATACTTTATTTCAAAATCATTTTCATATTTTTCTAAAATTTTATAAGCCTTGTCATCCTTGTTCTGATCCACTGCAATAAGTTCAAAATCCTTATAAGTCTGCTCCTTTAAACTTTTTAAAAACAGTTCCAGTTCATCAGTAACATTTATTGTTGGCATTATTAACGAGACCTTCAATATTCTCACTCCTTTTTAATGCATATTTCTATAAATTCTATTTTCTTTTCCTAACATCAGTTTTATTTAGTATTATACCACAAAATATTATAAAATTAAACAGTCAAAAATAATGAAATCACTTTAAAAGGGACTGTTTTTCAACAGCCCCAAATAACATTTTCTATTTTAGTATTTTTTATTTTGGTACAACTTTCCATTTTCCAGATTTACATTTTTCCTGAATTATTCCCATTCATTTATTTCTGTTACTTTTTTAAACAATCGCAGAATTTATTTACAGAATTCAGGATAATTTTCTTTTATTGCCTTGTACAGTCTTTCGAGCCCTTTTTCAAGAATATGGGTTGGAACTGCAAGATTCATTCTTTCAAATCCATCTCCATTTTTTCCAAATGTATAACCTTCACTGAAAAATAATTGTGCTTTTTCATTCATAAACTTTTTCAGCTCTTCTCCTCTAAGCCCCAAAGCCCTGAAATCAATCCACTGTAAGTAAGTTCCCTGTATTAAAGGAGCTTTAAGTTTAGTAAACTTTTCCTCAAAAAATCTATTTACAATTTTCTGATTTTTATTAATAAGCTGAAGAAACTTCTCAAACCATTCTTCTGCCTGAGTATATGCCAGTATGCAGGCTCTATATCCCAATGCCGCAAATACGTGTGCAGATGATCTTCCCTGTTCATTGATAAACTTTTTCCTCATCTTTTCATTTTTTATAATTATATTTGATATTCCAATCCCGGCAAGGTTAAATGTCTTAGTCGGAGCAGTACAAGTAACTGTAATTTCAGAAAGTTCTTCTGACAATGTCTGCAGGACAGTATGTTTTTCCCCTTCCATAAGAATATCAAAATGTATTTCATCAGAAACAATTTTCAGATTATTTTCAAGGGCAATTTCACCAATTTTCTTCAGTTCTTCTTTTGACCATACTCTTCCTACAGGATTGTGGGGACTGCATAAAATAAGGAGTGTATTTTTTTCTTCCTTCGCAAGCTTTTCAAAACTTTCAAAATCTATTGTGTATCTTCCTCCATTTTCCATGAGTGGACATTCTACAATTTTTCTTTCATTTAATTTTATTGCACTGTAAAAAGGATAATACACAGGTGTAAACACTATTACCCCGTCTTCCTTTTCAGTAAATGCCTTTACAGAATCAAACAATGCAGAAACAACTCCTGATGAAGTTACAATCCACTCCTTCTGGATATCAAAATTATGTTTTTTTTTCATCCAGTTTATTACAGCTTCAAAGTATTCTTCATAAGTTCCCGTATATCCAAGTATTGCTTCATCTATGTATTTTTTCAATCCTTCCTTTATTTCAGGTGCAATCTGCAGTTCCATGTCTGCCACTGAAAATGGTACTATATCATCAGGCAGATCAGGATATTCCTTGTACATCCCTTCCCACTTGTATGAGCCTTGATTTTTTCTGCTTATCAATGTTTCAAAATCATATTTTTTAGACATTTTTAACCCTCTCATTTTTAGTTATTTTCATTTAGAAAAGCCCTGTAATTACGCCATTTTCATCTATATCAATCAGTTCTGCTGAAGGTTTTTTAGGAAGTCCGGGCATGTCTATGATTTCTCCTGCCATCGCCACTAAAAATCCTGCTCCTGCAGACAGTCTGATTTCATTTATTGTAATTTCAAATCCTGTAGGTCTTCCCAATAATTTTGGGTTATCTGACAGTGATTTCTGTGTTTTTGAAACACATACAGGAAGTTTATCATATCCATATTCTTCGTATTTTTTTATATTATTAAGTGCCTTAGGCATAAATTTAACCCCGTCAGCTCCATATATTTCCTTTGCAATAATTTCTATTTTTTCCTTTATCGGAAGTTCCAGTTCATACAATGGAGAAAATTTTTCTTCTGATTTTTCATTTTTTTCAACTGCAGAAATTACTTTGTCTACAAGTTCCTTTCCACCTTCTCCACCTTTTTCCCAAATTTCACAAAGAGCTACTTCCACACCTTTTGCATCACAGAATTTTTCAATTTCCTTTATTTCAGCATCAGTGTCAGTTATAAACTTATTTATTGCAACAACTACAGGAATATGATATTTCTGCATGCTTTCTATATGTCTTTCAAGGTTTACAAGTCCTTTTTTCAATGTTTCTATATTTTCTGATTTCAGGTCTGTATCTCCACCATGATGTTTCAATGCTCTGACAGTTGCAACTATAACAATAACATTTGGTTCAATTTCTGCTTTTCTTGCCTTTATATCCAAAAATTTTTCTGCTCCAAGGTCAGCCGCAAATCCTGCTTCTGTTACTACATAATCTGACAATTTCAATGCCATTTTTGTCGCAAGCACTGAATTACATCCGTGTGCAATATTTGCAAAAGGTCCTCCATGTATAAATACAGGAGTGTTTTCCAGCGTCTGAACAAGATTAGGCTTAATAGCATCCTTAAGAAGCGCTGTAACTGCTCCTTCTATTTTCAGCTGTTTTACCTTAAGCATTTCCCCTTTTCTATTATATCCAAAAACTATTTCGCCTATTTTATTTTTCAAGTCACTAATAGAGTTAGCAAGACAGAATATTGCCATTATTTCTGACGCTACTGTTATTTGGAATGAAGATTCCCTAGGAATTCCGTTAAGTCTTCCTCCCATTCCAACCACAATATTTCTCAATGCCCTGTCATTCATATCAAGGACACGTTTCCAAGTAATATTATTTACATCTATATCCAGTTCATTTCCTTGCATAAGATGATTATCAATGCATGCAGAAATAAGGTTATGTGCAGTTGAAATTGCATGGATATCTCCTGTAAAATGAAGGTTTATCTCTTCCATAGGAACAACCTGGGACATTCCTCCTCCTGTGGCTCCTCCCTTTATTCCAAATACAGGGCCTAATGACGGTTCCCTTAGTGCCGCAATTGACTTATATCCAAATTTGTTAAATGCCTGTGTTAATCCCACTGTAACAGTTGATTTCCCTTCACCTGGAGGTGTAGGAGTTATAGCTGTCACAAGTATGAGTTTTCCATCCTTTTTGTCAGAATTTTTTTTCAATACATCAAGGCTGACTTTAGCCTTATAATTCCCATATTGTTCGTAATCTTCTTCAGAAAGTCCTGCTTTTTCAGCAATCACATTAATTTTTTCCAACTTTGCCCTTTGAGCTATTTCGATATCCGTCATTTCATCGCCTCCAAAAATTTTATTTATACAATTTTATTTTTACCTTATTTCAATTATGCCACACTTATTTCTTATTAAATTATAATATCTTTCCTTTTTAAAGTCAATTTACTTTTTTCTTATTTAATGATACAATAAAAAAGAAATATTTTTCAGAAATAATTTAAAAACAAATTATAACTGATTTTAAAAGGAGAGAAGAAATGAAAAAGAAGAGATTCTTTACAGCAATCTGTATGGCTGCATTTGCATTTATTACTTCAGGATTACAGGGAAAATCTGTTAAGCATAAAAAAAATGTCAAAGCAAAGCAGAATACTGCTAAAACTGTAAAAACAAAGAAAACTGTTTCTAAAGGTCCGGCTGTTAAAAACACAGCTGTTAAAAGTACAAACACTAAAAGTGCAACTGCTAAAAATATAGCTGTTAAAAGCACAACAAATAAAAGTAGCTCAGTTAAAAGTGCAGAAAGTAAAACAAAACCAGTCGTAACAAAACATTCTGTTGAAAAACATCCTATAGCAAAAATATCTCATGTTGTAAAAACAGATAATTCTTCAAAACATACAAAAACAGTTCCAACAAAACCTGGAAAAGTTTCAAATGTTGAAAATACTGCAAAAAATCCTCCACATAGTAAAATTTCCCATAATACAGGGATTTACAGTATTTCTGCAAACAACAAAGATCAGGTTATTATTGATAAAATGACTGAACTAAGAAAAAAACATGAAAGAATAGCAAAATCAGGAACTGCAAGTGAAAAAAGAACTGCTGCCGCTGAAAAAAAGCTCCTTGTATCTTACAGCAAATGGAAGGATACAAAATATGCATGGGGAGGAGATTCTAAAAAAGGAATTGACTGTTCAGCTTTAACCCGTAGAATTTATCGTGAAGTTTACGGTCATGAACTGCCAAGAGTTTCAACCCAGCAGGCACAAACTGGAAAAAAAGTTTCATCTAAAAATTTAAAAGCCGGAGATATTGTATTTTTCAAACCTGAAGGAAGAACTAACCATACAGCAGTTTATGTGGGAAATTCCTTATTTATAAATGCTTCTTCTTCAAAAGGTGTTGTAATGTCTTCACTTAAAAGTCCCTACTGGGGAAAGTATTTTAAATACGGTGTCAGAGTTGATAAATATAAAAATACTTAAAAGACTTTTACTAACATGTCATAAAATTGAAATTTTGATTTTCACATACTATACTGGATAAAATAACATATTAAAGGAGTGAGTATTATGAGTAAAAAAGTAATAACTGCATTAATTTTTTTAATGTTTTCATTATTAAGCTTCGGAGAATTTTCAAAAACAAAGGACGGTGTTCTTGTTAATGATTCTTTTGAAGAATGGGCTACTTTCTATGGAGATGACCCATCTTCAGATAATTTAATGTGTAGTCTGATTGGATCCACAATTATGGAAATTTCCTACACAAGTGAAGGAAAAATCTTACAAAGACAAAATGATACAGCTGCAATACTAGATTATGTAAATGAAGAACTTTTTTATGCAGGAATAGTAAATCCTATAAAAGGAGATGGCTACCTGTATGAAATATACTTTGCTAATAATTGTAAAAAATTCACAGAAAAAGATTATAATCTGGTAGGGTCTCCAGCATTTAAGAAAGCTATGGAAAAGATTTTTTCAACATATAAATAAGAGAATGTACAAAAGTGTACAGAATTTTGTATAAACTTAAAATACAAAAAATACAACGGCTTTATCACCGTTGTATTTTTATTTTACAGATATGTTAATTCCTGCTTATTTTTCTTTTCTCACAAAATTAAGTACAAAATTAATAGATTGCCCTGAATCCTATTCCACCTCTTACATTGTTTCCTTTAGTGTCATATCCTGCATTCAGTGTAAATCCTACTCTAGTATTGTCAATTCCAATATTCAGATCAAATTTACCATTTCCTCTTCTATCTTCCTTTTCCCCTCTGATTCCAAACCAGTCAGCTGTAGTATATCTTACTCTCGCTCTATTGTTTACATCTCCAACTTTTCCAAGTTCATTTTCATAAGCTGCTGTAATTCCAACAGAAAGCTGAGTTCTGACAGCAAGTGGCTGTATGTATTTGAATTCCAGTCCTACTTCAGGTTTTACAGAGAAATAGTCATTTCCTTCCACTTCAAGTCTCATTTCTCCTGATTTTTCCTTTATACCGGTAAATCTTCCATATTCCATTTTTAACAATCCATATGGTTTCAGATGAGTTCTTTCACTCATTCTTATATCATAACCTAATTCATTTTTCAATGCCGCTCCATATGAATAATAGTTA
>ERZ772977.263-NODE-263-length-40725-cov-6.731424_pt1 | contig 40725 bp, 27 predicted proteins | sample MGYA00511131_ERZ772977 | MGnify/ENA primary metagenome ERZ772977 (study PRJEB29015, sample SAMEA2737935) | human oral metagenome | biome: human oral; feature: human-associated habitat; material: dental | place: China | collected 2151 ...
AAAAGTCGCTTGACGGGGCCGCTGGCTCACAGCGACGCCAAAAAGTCGCTTGACGGGGCCGCTGGCTCACAGCGACACCAAAAAGTCGCTTGACGAGTCCGCTGGCACGCAGCGACGCCAAAAAGTCGCTTGACGGGGCCGCTGGCTCACAGCGACGCCAAAAAGTCGCTTGACGGGGCCGCTGGCTCACAGCGACACCAAAAAGTCGCTTGACGAGTCCGCTGGCACGCAGCGACGCCAAAAAGTCGCTTGACGGGGCCGCTGGCTCACAGCGACGCCAAAAAGTCGCTTGACGAGGCCGCTGGCTCACAGCGACGCCAAAAAGTCGCTTGACGGAGCCGCTGGCTCACAGCGACGCCAAAAAGTCACTTGACGGGCCCATCTCTTACGTAGAACCCACGTATAGAAGAAGGATCAGTTGGCTGGCTTGCCATTCGACCTCCTCCGGCTGGAAATTTCACCGATAACAACCGAGGGCTCGTGTCCTCGTCATTATTTATAGCACAAACGAAATGAAGTATTCAAACAAGACGTGGAGAGCGTGCGCTCTCTGCATGCTGGCTGCCCTCGCGATGACAACGGGCTGCCAAAACAAGCCGGCGGAAACGGCTGACTCAACGAACGCTGCCACGGATTCGGTCGTGGCCGAAAGCCCACTGGACAACGCCGTCGTGCGCGCCATCATGGATCGCCGCAGCGTGCGTAAGTACAAGCCTGAACCGGTGCCGAAAGAGATGTTGGACGTCATCCTACACTGCGGCATCAACGCCCCGAACGCTATGAACGAGCAGCGGTGGGAGGTGCGTGTGACGAACAGCAAGGCCTTCATCGACGGCGTCACGAAGGTCTTTATCGAGTCGGCCGAAAACGACGAGCGGGTGCAGAAAATGGTCGAGAATCCGGACTTCCACAACATGTTCCGCAACGCCCCGACGGTGATCTTCGTGGCCGGTAAGGCCGACGAAAAGTCGTCGCCGATCGACTGCGGCCTGCTTGGCGAAAACATCATGCTGGCCGCCCAGTCGATGGGCCTCGGCACGTGTTGCCTGGGCAGCGCGGCGGGCTTCCTGAACAGCAACCCCGGCGCAGCGAACTACCTCAAGCAGCTGGCTTTCTCCGACGGCTACGAACTGCTCTACGCCATCGCCATCGGCTACCCCGACGAGTCGCCCGAGGCCAAGCCCCGCGACGCGTCGAAGATTCGCTACATCGAGTAAGCCTATCGCGACGGAAAAAGAAAAACGGCCGGGTACCGGAGGCATGTGCCTCGCAGGTACCCGGCCGTTCACTTCGTGGGACGTCTGTTTTCTCGTCCCGAAAGGGCTGCCGACTTACTTCTTCGCCGGCGGCGTAGCCTCAGGCGACTTGCTGTCGGTGGGGCGCAGGGGGATCGTCGGGCGATCGGCGCCTTTGAGGTACGTCGGCAGGTTCAGGCCGGCCATGTTGAAGAGGTCGTTGAGCGGCGGTACGGACTTCATCATGCCAGAGATGAAGTTGGCCGTCGACGTCATGCCGTTGCCGTCGGCATTGTTGCCGTCCCAGACGGTGATCTTGTCGATCTTGATGTTCTTGACAGCCTCGACCTGCGTGCGCACAAGCTCGGGCAGCTTGTCCGTGATGAGCATCAGCACGGCCTTGTCCGGGTCGCTGCCAGCCGCGCGGACGAGTCGGTCGTAACCCTCGGCCTGCTTGGTGAGAAGCTCGTACGTACCGCGCGCTTCGGCGTCCATCTTGGCGAAGATGGCGTCTGCCTGACCTTTGGCTATGCGGCGCATCTTCTCGGCCTCTGCTTCGGCGTTGATGATGGCTTTCTCCTTTTCGATCTCGGCGGGCACGACCACGTTGGCCGTCTGCGTCGCCTTCTCACGCTCAGCACGCGTCATTTCCGCCTCGCGCTCCGACTGGTAAGCCTCTTGCAGGGCCTTGGCCGTCTGCACCTTCTCGGCGGCTACGGCGCGACGCGCCGCTTCGGCCTCCTTCTCACGTCGCGTGGCCTCGGAGTTGGCGATGGCAATCTTGGCGTTGTTCTCACCCTCGACCGCCAGCGCGTTGGCTTCGGAGGTGCGGATACGCGTGTCACGCAGTGTCTCGGCGATACGGATGTCTTTGTCACGGTCGGCCTCGGCCTTACCGATTTCACCGAAACGGTTCTGTTCGGCGACGCTCTTCTTGGCCTCGTTGATGGCCTTGGCGGCAGCTTCCTTACCGAGCGCCTCGATGTAGCCTGACTCGTCGCGGATGTCGGTCACGTTGACGTTGATCAGCTTCAGACCGATCTTCCGCAGCTCGGCCTCGACGTTGGCGCTGACGTTGGCCAGGAACTTATCGCGGTCGGAGTTGATCTCCTCGATGTCCATCGTGGCGATGACGAGGCGCAGCTGACCGAAGAGGATGTCGGTGGCAATGTTTTGAATGTTGTGCGTGTTCTGGCCGAGCAGGCGTTCGGCCGCGTTGGTCATGCTCTCCGGTTCGGTGGAAATACCGACGGTGAATCGGCAGGGCACATCCACGCGGATGTTCTGCTTACTCAGCGCGTTGGTCAGGTTACACTCGATGGAGATGGGCGTGAGGTCGAGGAAGGCATAGTTCTGAAACACGGGCCAGATGAAGGCGGCCCCGCCGTGGATACAGCGTGCGGAGCTAACTCCTCCCTCTTTGTTGCGACCGGTTTTACCGTAAACGACCAGGACTTTGTCCGACGGACAGCGTTTGTAACGCGAAAGGATCGAAGCGAACGTCACGAAAAGGACGCCCGCGATCACTACGATTAAATATAAACTGGGCATAAGCTATTGAATTGATAAAGTGTAGTTAGGGGTAGTTATGCGCCTTGCGGCGCGGTAGTTAGGGGGCTTCGCCCCGGTAGTTATACGCCCCCTTGCGGCACGGTAGTTCGGGGGTAGCAGCAGCTTACTTCTTCTGACTACCGGGCGGCTCTGTCGCCCTTACTCCTGCGCCCGAATGGGCGCTTAACTACCCGGCTGCAAGGCCGTAACTACTACGCCGAAGGCGCTTCATACTTTCTCCACCAGCACCGTGTGCCCGTTCAGGACGGCGACGACGCGGATGGGAGTTTCGTTAGGTAGGCGATCGCCTTCGGTCATGGCGTTGTACTCGCGGATGGCACCGCGCACGGTGATTTGCACCTTGCCTTCGCCCGTGCGGCCGGCCGGAATGGTCAGGTAGACTGACCCCTTGCAGCCGACGAGCGCCTCCGGCTCGATGGTGCCCGACTGCTGCATGCCGCTCATCCACTTAAATAGGTACATGACGGCGCAGACGAGCAGCACACCGACCACCACGCCGCCCACGAGCATGAGCGTGGTGCTCTCCGTCGAGGCGCTCAGGGCGATGGCCGTCCAGCTGAAGCCGAGCATGAAGTTGATCAGGTTGCGAAACGTGAAGAGTTGGAAGGGAGTCGATTCGCCCGCGCCATCGGCGGACATGTCGCCGTCGAAGTCTCCGTCGAAATTCGTTTCCGAATCCATCCCCACGAACGTCATAATACTTTGAATGATGAACACCACCGACGTGGCAATGGCGATGCCCCAAAGGGTCTGCATAAACGGATCCAAGGATCCCCACCAGGTTTGCATAGGTCTTCTGCTTTTAGATCGTTAAAAATTCACGGGCAAACGTAAGGAATAAGCCCTGAAAATCGCATTTCCGATTGGCAGTGGCATGCAAAACGTGTTTTGCGCCTCATTTCCTGTTGGCGATAGCTCTTCAAATGCATTTTGCGCCTCATTTCTCGTTGGCGATGGCTGTTCAAACGCATTTTTCATGCCACTGCCAATAGGAAATAGGTGATCTTATGAACAACGTGAGTTCGATGAAAGAATGGACTCCCTAATCCCAGGAGAATGTCTTTGATCGCGCGCTGTAAGCGGCCAAAGTGCTTTTGTCCCGCGGAAGTTCCACAAGTCCCACGGGAAATGCTTTGGCGTTTGCGGGTACTCCCGCAAGTCTCGCGGCGTTTGCCTTGGCGTTTGCGGGTACTCCCGCAAGTCTCGCGGGAAATGCTTTGGTGTTTGCGGGAGTTCCGCAAATCGCAAAAACCACTTTTCACCTCTTGCACCGCCGGTGCAAGCATTTCCAAAAACGTTTTGGCCATCACGTGGCTTCCGTAGAAACTCTTTGCTGGCTTTATTCTCTCGTCGAACTCACAGTAAAAAAAAGGGGCGCCCCACTTTCATGGAGACGCCCCCTCTAAAGATTGATCGGCTGCGCTTACGCTACTTCAGGTAATCGATGAAGTATTGCGTGATGCGCTCGTGCAGGTGTACGCTCTGATGGCCGCGCATGTTGTGCGGCTCGCCGGGGTAGACGAAGAAGTCGGGCTGTGTGCCGGCGGAGATGCATTCCTTGAGGAAGCGCAGGGCGTTCTGCGGTAATACGACGGGGTCGTTCATGCCGATAATGATCTGCAATTTGCCCTTCAGGTTCTTGGCCTTGGGCAGCAAGGAGCCGGCCGCGTAACCCTCGGGATTGTCCTGCGGGGTGCCCATGTAGAGCTCGCCGTACTGAACTTCGTACCAATTCCAGTCGATGACCGGGCCGCCGGCCACACCCACTTTGAAGACGTCCGGATAGGTGGTCATCAGGTTGATGGTCATGAAGCCACCGAAGCTCCAACCGTGGATGCCGAGGCGATTGGCGTCGACGTAGGGCAAGGTCTTGAGGAAATCCACGCCCTTCATTTGATCCTTCATCTCCTCGGTGCCGAGGTGGCGATAGGTGGCCTGCTCGAAGTCGCGGCCTCGGTCGCTACTGCCGCGGTTGTCGAGGACGAAGACGATGAAGCCCTTCTGCGCCATGTAGGCCTCCCAGCCGCGCAGGCGATAGTGCCAATAGGCGTCGACGTTGCGCGTCATGGGGCCTCCGTAAACGTAAACGACGGTGGGATACTTCTTCGAGGCGTCGAAGTCGGCGGGTTTCACCAGGCGATAATAGAGATCCGTGTGACCGTCGGCGGCCTTGATTGTTCCGGAGGAGATCTGCGGCTCGGCGTAGTCCTTCCACGGGTTGTCGGCGGTGAAGTAACGCGTGCCTTTGTCGGTCTTCAGGTTGATAAAGTCGATGTTACGCGGCACCGTGGGCTCGGCGTAGTTGTCGATGATCCATCCTCCGTCGGGCGAGAGGGCGCGGTCGTGGAAGCCGCTTGGGGAGATGATGTTGGCGTGCACGCCGCGGCCGTTGTCGAGCAGTGTGCGCTTGCCCGTGGCGATGTCCACGGCGTAGAGATTGCTTTGGATCGGGCTACTCTCGGCCGAGAGGATGATGGCGCGTTTCCTCGCCTTATCAAAGCCGAGCAGGTCATAAACGACGAAGTTGCCGCTGGTCAGCTGACGCAGCATCTCGCCCTTGGTGTTGAAGAGGTAGAGGTGGTTGTAGCCATCCTTCTGGCTTTGGAGGATGAACTTGTCGGCGTCCCACGGCAGGAAGGCCACGGAGGTGTAAGAGGTGATATACTTCTCGTGGCGCTCGGTGTAGAGTGTGGCACGTTTGTCGCCCGTCACAGCGTCGTAAGCGTCGAGCGACATCTCGTTCTGCTTGCGGTTGAACTCCTTGAGGTAAATGGTCTTGCCGTCGGGGCTCCAGCCGATGTTAACGAAGTAGCGGTCTTTGGGGTTACCCACCTTGAGGTAGATCGTCTTGTCGGACTTTACGTCGTAAACACCGATGGTCACTTCGTGGGTGGTGCGTCCGGCCATGGGATACTTCTCCGGAGCGAGTACGGCCATGCTATCCGGATCCACGTCGACGAGGGGATAATCGGGCACCATCGTTTGGTCCATGCGATAGAAGGCGAGGCGTGAGCCGTCGGGGTTCCAGAAAGTGCCTTTGTAGATGCCGAACATCTCGCGGTAAGCCGTGACGCCGTAGACCATTTCGCGGCTACCGTCGGTGGAGATCTGTCGTACCCGACCCTCACCGTCGATCACGAAAAGGTTGTGGTCGCGGACGTAGGCTGTGGCGCGTGAGGCCGGAGCAAAGTCGGTATGTTCCTGTAAGGCGGAGGCTTGACGCCAAACTACACGATGCGCTTTCCAATCGACGAGCATGCGCTCCGTGAGGTTTCCGACCAGCACGAGCGACTGTTTGGCGTAGGGGAAAGTAGCGTATCGGAGGCTCTTCACACGATGGTTATCATCCTTGGCGCCGATCCACTGGTTGATGTCGGCGAGGGTGAAGAGGCGTGTTTCGCGTCCGGTGGTTTTGTTGATCAGGGCGCAGAAGTCTGCGTCGGTACGCACGGCTTCCTCGCCCCACCAAACGATGGAGCGGTTCTGCGGCGTCATGTTGCGATAATTCGTTCCGCCGAAGTTGAGATCCTCCAGCGTGAAGAGTTTCTTCTGTGCCGCTCCCGGCTGAGGGATAGCTGCGGCGAGGGTCATGGTGAGTGCCAATGTGAAATACGATTTGAATCTCATGATGATGGGATAATTGATGGGGAATAAAATAGGAGCCGGTGCAAGTCTGCCGATTTCGCAGCCCTGCACCGGCCATTCTTTCTTGGGTTAATCTGCTCTCCCGCTTGTCATAATAATCAAGCGATGGGGAGCCATTCGTTAGAATCTGACTTTCGCTCCGAACGATACGGTGAACGGACGGATGTAGGAGCCTACGGCCAGATAGTTCTCTACGTTCTTCGGCTTCAGGTCAGAGGTCGATACGCCACCACTGGCACCGCTTACGTTAAGCAGGTTGACGAAGTTGACGGAGAAGTCTACGTTCTTGTTCAGTGCGTAGCTTACGCCAGCGAAGGTGGTCCAAAGGCCATTGAACTTGAGTGTGTTCATCTTATTGACGTAGTAGGCGCTGGAGTAGCGTGCGCTCAGCCAGATGTTGAACTTGTCGTATGTATAGCTTGGGTTCAGCTCGATGATCACGTCGCTGACGCCGGTTGTCTTCTTGTTGCTGAAGCTAGCGTGGCTCTTCGTTCCGTCTTTGAACACGGGGTCGATCTCGTAGTTCTTGTAGCGCGGATCTTGCAGGGTGAAGAGGGCGTGGAAGGTGAAGCCCTTAGCTGGTTGCAGCACCATGTCGGTGGTCCAACCGAGCGTCTGTACGTCGTAGTTTACGAACACGGTGGTGAAGTCCGTCTCGTTGGTCGGGTGGTTGAACTGCGTGCGCCATTTGTAATTGGTCTGGCGAACGAACGAGAACTGCGAAGCCAATTGAATCCAAGAGTTGTTCCAGAAGATACCGGCGCGGCCTAAGTGAATGCTCACGGGGTCGAGGTTCGGTATTTCTTCACCAGCAAAGTCATAAGCGTAGGGGCGACGCATCGCGAAGACGTATTCACCCGTCAGGCCGAAGCCGTCGAGCAGCGTATAGCGGCCATTGATGGCAGCTGCGGGGTTGATCCAACCCTTAGAGAAGTCAACCAATTTGCCATCCTTGATGCTCCAGTTCTCTTTACGAACGTTCTCGGGATGGTCGGGCTTCATACCGTCCAGCTTGGGATAGGTCATGTAAGCCAGCGTGGTGAGTCCACCGATGCCGTAGTATTCCATGCGGAGACCGCCAGAGAGCCAGAGGCGATCGGTAGCCTGCCAGTCGTCAGAGAAATAAAGAGCGGCCTTCTCTTCGTGCATATCCATATACTCGCCTGTCCAGTTGCAACCGGTGATGAGTTCACCCTTTTGCTTCAACCATACGGGCGATGCCTCCAAAGTGTGCACCATTGTTCCGGCACTGGAGTTGACGAACGAACGTCCCCACCAGAAGTTCATACCCGCGCGCCAGCTGTGGCGTGCAGAAGCGCGAGAGAGTTCGGCTGTCGTCATCCAGGTGGACTCGAAACCCTTATCGCGGCTCAGGTAACGCTGCAAGTATTTGCCGGTGTACTCTTCGCCTGCCTTGTGGCCCTTGGCGTCGTAGGCATAAGTGAAGCCGTCGCCCGCCTTGGCTGTACCGAGACCGTTCTGGTCCGGACGCGCCTGATCGAGGTTACCGCGACGAATCTTACTGGAAACGTAGAGCTTCAGTTTGTTGTCGAACTCATAGTCGAGGCGGGCCAAGAGGTCGTTACTGTTGTTGGCGTTGTTGTGCAGACGGAGTACGTCTTTGAACTCGCCGTCCACTACGTCGTAGTAACGATAGCGGCCATTGTTCGGCAGCAGATTGTCTCGCCCCAGCTTGAAACCGGGATATTCCTTCGATGTTCCGTCGCCCACGTAGTAGTACGGGCCAATGTTGTCGAAGAAGAGGCGGGTGTTGACATGCTTATAGAGGAGGCTGAAGACGCCCTTGCCGTCTTTCCAAGTCTTGGTCAGACCGGCCTTGAAGATTTCCATCTTCTCGGCGATGTCGGCGTCTTCAATCTTGATTGTTCCTGGGTCGTGATTGACGTACATACCGGCGGTGTAGCTCCATCCTTTGCCGATGGGGCCGGAGAGGGCAATGTCGAAGCGCTGCAAGCCGTAGATATTGGTGTTATAGGCGGCGCGGCCTTCGAACTTCTCCGATCCGCGGCGGGTGGTGGAGAGCACGGTGTAGTTGACGGTACCATTTGTGATGGCACTTTCGCTTAGGGACGAGAGGCCGATGTGGTCATGAATGCCCATGGCGGTCCAATAGAAATAGGGCACGCCTGGCCACTCGTCATAAGTGACGGGTAGACCGTCTTCGAAAATGGTTGCTGATACACCCGAGGGCAGTCCGATTGAGATCTGTCGAGGGCGGTTGTCGTAGGAAGCATTGAGCAACACATTACGGTTCTTCACTTCCTTGGTGTTGGGCACCGCTGCGGTGTCCTTGCTCACTTCGTCATGCTGTGCATGTGCCGCAAAGGGCAAAGCGAGCGCTGCTGATAGAATGAAAATACTGGATTTCACGTCGTGATTACTATAAAATGATTATCTCTAATTGGTTGTGTTCTGCGATATGTTTGTGGAAGAGGGACAAAAGGAAGCCCGAGGACTCCGGCAGATCTGTTCTCTCTGCCAGCCTCGGGCCTTGGCCATCACTTCGTGTAGAAGTCAATTAAATGCGTGAGTGCCCGCTTACATACGGGGCAAAATTCGGGGAATTGGTTGGTGCGCATACGGCAGTCTTGGAAGGCACGATAGACGCCTTTTACGCTGTAGCCTGCACCTTCGTAGACGCCTACTTCCATTTTGTTTTTCTCCGTGGGGATGGTGGGGATCTTCGTGCCCTTCTTGATCATGTCTTTCCACTTGCTAGCGAAGTCAACGAGTGTGGTGAGGTTCGGCTCCCACGGCTCGATGTCGTGCGGATAGAGCGGGATAAGCTCTTCTTCAAACGCGTATTCGTCGGCCAGGCCAGCGATGCTGTGGCCAAATTCGTGCACTACGACGGGCTTGAAGTATTTGTGCCGCGTGGAGGTGAGGTTGTACGAGTTGTAGATGCCACCGCCACCGTAGGTCTCGGAGTTGACCAGGACGATGATGTGCTCGTAGGGTGTGCCAGCCAGCTGGTCGTGCATGTCACGCAGGTTGAGCGTGGTCAGGTAGCGATCGCTGTAGAAGGTGTCGAAGTGCGAACCGAGTACGGTGTTTTTCCATACGCCTTTGGAGGGGACACTGGTGCCGCTCTCTTTCGATTCGGACATGACGGCGATGACGTTGAAACGGCCTTTGAGCGACTTGAAGGGCTCGTGAGCAAAAAGCGCCTCGTTGGCCTCGGTGGCGTGGGCGATAAAGTCGTCCATGTCTTCCTTGCGATACCCTTCAGCGATGTAGGCGATGTGCATACACTTATTCGTGTCTGCGGCCTGCATGAGGGTCTTGTAGGGCGTCACTTCTTTCTCGCCAATGTGCTTGATGAGGATGTCAGACGGTATCACGCGATGGGTGTAGCTGACCAGGACGTCGAGGCGGCTGGTGCGCAGCTCCACGGTCACGTCGACCGTATCCTTGGGCATAGGCAGGAGGAAGACGTTCTCGAACGATTTCCTCACCTGCTTGGCTTCCGGGTAGGCGAGCCACTCTTGAAAGAGGGTGGAGAAGGAGTTTTTGTAGATCACGCGACCGTCTTTCGATCGGACGGTGATGTCGCCGTTGCCCGCAGTGGGGACTTCGGCCAGGTTTTGTCGTTTGCCATACCAGCGAGGGATAGCGTTCAGTCGGATAACGGAGATCTCTTGTTTGTTGACATCTCCCGTAAAATCGTAGTCGATGCGCAATGTCCGATCTTCAAAATAGTCATTGAAGTTCTGCGCGGAAGCCGCGGTGGCTCCACAGACAATACACATGGCCAAGAGTACCTTTTTCATACGGGGCATTTGTATTTATTGCGTTAAACTTGAATTATAACTTTGCGCCAAAGGTAAAGGAAAAGCCTTCGAACAATTGCAAGAATGAATCACTGAAAAATGCGCCATAGCCCGAAACTTATCCTGCTTTCTCCTCGCAACTCACTCTCTCTCATAGCCCTTATCGGGCTTTCTCCGGTATAATAAAAATGAAGCCCAGAGCGGCGCTTCCCTCTCCCCGCAGCCTGCGGGAGACGTCCGTAGCCCCACCGTGATCTCCCCACAACTTGCGTAGAATGGGCGTCGCCCTACGAAGTATCTCCTGCAAATTGCGGGAGATGTTCGTAGCCCTACGGAGTATCTCCTGCAAACTGCGGGAGATGTTCGTAGCCCTACAATTGTCTCCTGCAAACTGCGGGGAATGTTCGTCGCCCTACGGAGTATCTCCTGCAAACTGCGGGGAATGTTCGTAGCCCTACAATTGTCTCCTGCAAGTTGCGGGAGATGTTCGTAGCCCTACAATTGTCTCCTGCAAGTTGCGGGGAATGTTCGTAGCCCTACAATCGTCTCCTGCAAGTTGCGGGAGATGTTCGTAGCCCTACGGAGTATCTCCTGCAAGTTGCGGGAGATGTTTGCCCCCCTTCGAATAGGGGCCACAAAGAAGCGGCGCCCGCCTCTCACTGTTGGAGGGGAGCGCCGCTGATGGAGTAATGGCCAGAAAAAGCAGAACTATTTCGCTTGATAGACGTAGCTGAAGGTTACGACGCCGTTCTTCTGCCCCGTGGCGTCGCTGTAGTCCGTGAACTTCAGCTTGGCGTTGGCGCCGCTCTTGAACTTCACGACGTAGACTTTCTCCGAGAGCTTGTAGGTGTAGGGCGGCATGGTGCCGGTCGGGATTCGGATCACCCAGCCGCCGAGGGTGGCGTTGAGGCTGGATTGATCGGCATAGCCGATAATGCCTTGCATCATCTTAGATATGTCTGTGATTACGCGTTTTCGAACCAGCGTATCGGCCTTGTAGCCAGCGGTGGGCAGGGTGGTCACTTTGTCCAGCTCTGTCTCTGTGGTGGCAATGGCTTCGCCAGCGTTGGTCTTGACATCAAAATAGTGGATGGCGATGTGCCACTTGATCTTCACGTCCGACTCTGATCCCTTGGCTGGGGTGCGACTTATCACAGTGTCACGTTTATAAGACGTCCAGCTACTGAAGTCGCGATGTACTTCCGTCTCGCCCGTTTCGAGGTTGATGTAGGTCCAGTCGGCATAGTTCGTGGCGTCGACGGTCATCTTCTTCGCTACGGTCTTGCCCGGCGTGGGTTTGGGTTCAGGCTTGTCTTCGCCACATCCAACCATCATCATGCTGCACACTACGAGGGCGAGCATCATCAAGTTCTTCATTTTCATCATTTCGTCAGGTTTTTATTGGTTATTAACGGCCGCAAAAGTAGAGGCGCCTGTAGGGGGTCACAATCCCAATTAGGGGGGATTTCGGATTGGCGCAATCACCGAAATTCGGGACGCACCGAACGCAAAGCGGGCGGATCCGCTTCATTGCAGACCCGCCCGCAGACTGATTCTCGTCGTTCCATTCGCCGCTACTTGTTCGCTGGATGATCATAGGGGCCGGTGCGAACGTCCCAATACATCTTGGAGTAGTAGTTGTTCGTGCCTCCTTCGAGCTTCGATACGGCAGCGTTGAAGTTCTCGCCGTTCAGCGTACTCTCGTTCGTGGGGTACTTCACGCGGGGGATGATCATCCCCTTGGTGTCGGAGAGGGGGTTGAACTTGATCGTGTTACCCTTAGGCCCGATGAGGGAGACCTCACCCGGGCGGATGAGCTGATCGGGATAGCCCGTCCGACGGATCTCGACCCAAGCCTCGGTGCCGTTCATATAGAGGTCGATGTACTTCTGGAGGGCCACCGCCTCAGCGTCCACCTTCTTTGAGACGGCGTCGACGTATTTGTCGAGGTCTTCGGTGGAGATGGGCTTGCCGTTCAGCGTGGTCCAATACGTGACGGAGGCGCGGACGCCCGTCTTGTATTCATCGGCCGAGAATCCTTTGTATTCACTGAGGATGAACTGCAGTTCGGCGTAAGTCATGATGGGCACAGCGAAGTCCTTGGAGAGGTGAATGGGCGGGTTGCTGTACCAACTCGGCGCTATGTTGCGATAAGCAGAAGACATATCACCGCTGGCGATGCCGAAGGGGATGCCGATGTATTTTCCATTACGCGACGTGGTGTAGACCTCCAGTCGAGGGTCTACGACGCCTGCCCAGGGGTGCGACTTCTTGTTAAGCGTATCGGGTTGCCCCTTGAGGATGTCCATGAAGGGCCGCGCAATGGTGAAGTCGTTACGCTGGGAGACGAAAAAGCCGTCGTAGAACTGGCAGTAGTCCTGCCCCGTGGTGGAATACTTGAAGACGGCGTTATCGGCATTGCTTTCGAAGACGCCATCCTTGAGCGCCTCGGCGATGTAGGTCTTCCAGTTGCTGTCCACTTTAGAGAGGTGGATGGCCAGGCGGCACTTGAGGCTGTTGGCAAACTTCTTCCACTTCGCGGCGTCGCCCTTGTAGATGATGTCGCCACCGATGAAGGCCTTCTCATTGACGTTGATCATCTGCGAAGCCTCGGTCAGCTCACGGATCATGGCGGCGTAGATGTCCTTCTGGTCGTCATACTTGGGGTGATAGACGTCCTGGATCAGTTTGCCAGCCTCCGAGTAGGGCACATTGCCCCACGTGTCGGTGATGATGGAGAGCATCCAGACCTTCATGATCTTGGCAGCTGCGATCTGGTTCTTGTTGTTGCCATAATTGACCGAGATGGCTGCCTTCTTCGGGTCGGTGTTAAGCTCGATGATGCGATCCATGTAGTAAAGGTTACGGTAGAAGCTATTGAAGTAACCGTTGTTCACTGATTCACGAATCTGATAGCGATCCTCCTCCGTGTAGTTGCGTTGCGCCCAATACTGGCTGTAGGTGAGGCATTGGCGGGCGCTGAACCAGTTGTCGTAGACGTCGTCCATCATGTGCTTTTGGGCGCCGCTCATCAACATGTGCGAGGGAACCTCTACGGGGTTGTTAGGGTCGACGTTCGTCGTTTCCAGCTTCTCGCACGAAAGGGCAAAGACACCAGCCACGACGGGCAGAACGAGGTATTTATATGTTGCTTTCATCACTGCAAATTCTTAGGTCGTTAAAATTTCAAGTTCACGTTGAATCCGAAGTTCGCCACCGAAGGCAGTGCGCCGCCTTCGATACCCTGAATGTTTCCAGAGCCGGTGACGATCATTTCCGGGTCGAAGTGCTTCGTATCCGGCCCCCAAACGGCCAGGTTACGACCGTAGGCCGATACGCGTACGGCTTTGAAGAAGGCGTCCTTCTTCTTGAGCGGAATGGTGTAACCGATGTTGATCTCGCGGAGCTTGACGTAGTCCGATCTGAGCACATTCTGCGCTGCGGGGCCTGAGTTATGGTCGTTGCCGTACTGCTTGGCTGAGATCTTGGTCGTGTTGGGCGTTCCGTCTTCGTGCACGCCCTCGAGGACGATACCGTTTTCACGGATGCCGTTGGCGGCAGACTCTTCGAGCATACCGGAATACATTCCCCAGAGGTAAGACGTGGAGAAGTAATGGCCGCCCTTAGAGAAGTCCAGGAGTACGCTCAGGTCGATGTTGCCCAAGCGGAACGTGTTGCTCCAGCCTCCGGTGAAGTCGGGGAAGATACTACCCAAGTTCACGTTGCCGTCGGTGTACATATAGCGTCCGTTGGCGTCGATCAGCTTGTTGCCGTTCTTGTCGTACTTATAGTCCGTGCCCATGATTACGCCATAGGCCTCGCCCTTCATAGCGCCAATCTCCACCTTGAACGGTGCGCTGGCGATGCGGTAATAATCGACCACCATCTCCTTCACCTTGTTCTTGTTCGAGGCCAACGTGAGGGCCGTCTCCCAAGTGAAGGTGCGGCTACGAACGGGCAGGACTTTCACCATAAGCTCCATACCCTTGTTTTCAATCACGCCACCGTTCACCACGCGGAAGGTGTAGCCCGTAGTCCCTGAAACGGACAGCGGCACGATCTGATCCTTCGTTTGGCTGGCGTAGACCGTAGCTTCGAGGCTGACCCGGTTGTCGAAGAGCGAGAGTTCGAGTCCGGCCTCGAAGGAGTTCGTCGACTCGGGCTTCAGGTTCTCGTTTTTGAGCGTATTGCTAACGACGTAGCCCGGTGTGGAGGGGTCGACATGGGTGTACTGCGTCATGGTGTTGATCACCTGATACGGATCGGTGTCGTTACCTACCTGGGCATAGCCGAGGCGCAGCTTTCCGAAGTTGAGCCACGTGAGCTTATTCTTCAGCAGTTCCGAGAAGACAAAGCTACCCGTCACCGAGGGATACATATAGGAGTTGTTGCCCTTCGGCAGTGTCGACGACCAGTCGTTACGCAGCGAAGCATCGAGATAAAGCATGCTGCGCCAGCCGAGCGTTGCGCTGGCAAAGACGGAGTTGATGGCCTTCTTGAGCTGGTAATTCTCGGCCGTGGCGGGCGAGACGGAGTTGCTCATGTTGTAGAAGTCCGCAATGGCCAGTCCGCCCACGGTGCGACCGTACGTCATCTCGTAGTGGCGTTTCATCAGGTTGGCGCCCAAGTTGGCGTTCACGGTGAGGTCGCTCACGGTCTGGTTGTAGAGGAGCATGAACTCGTTGTTCAGCTCGTACTGCTGGCGGGCGGTCTCCTTGTATTGGGACTGCTCTTGCGAGTAGACAGCGTTACGCTCGAACTGCTTGTCGGCGAAGAAGTCCAGATTGGCCTTGTATTGGAACTTCAGGCTGGGCAGGATATGGTAGACGAAGCCCACGTTGCCATAGACGCGGTTACGGGTATCGTTCTGATAGTTCTCGTAGCGACTCCAATAGGGGTTGTTGGCGTAGTTCGGGGTCGGATCGTTCCAGTCACTGCGGTTCCAAGTGATCTGCGAGCCGTCGATGGGACTCTTGTAGAGGGCCTCGAGCTCCTTCATGTCCAGCTGGCGGTGGCCCCACTGGATGAATTTCTCCATCACGTTGTTGTTGTCGTAACCCGTCTGCGAACGGCCGCGAGCGGCGGAGTTGAAATAGGTCACGTTGGTCATCACCTCCAGCTTTTTATTGGCGCTGGTGGTCGAGGCGGAGACATTGAAGACGTTCTTACGCAGCGAGCTGTTCGGCATGTAACCGCTAAGCTCCGAGTTGGTGTAAGAGAAACGTATGGACGAGCGGTCCGTGGCCTGCGAAATGGCGACGTTGTTCGTGAACGAGACCCCGGTCTTGAAGAAGGTCTCCACGTCATTGTCCGGAGTCTTCCAGGCGGACGTCTTCGGGTTGCCCACCTGCCCACCGATCTCCCAGCGCGCCAGGTCGGCCCATGAGAGCACCTGTTGGTTGTCCAGCTTCGGCCCCCAGCTTTCGTCCGTGGCATAGTCCGGATAGAGGTACTTCTGCCCGTTGATCATCACCTCGGTAAACTTGTCTTCGCCGCCACCGCCATAGAGCTTTTGCAGCTTAGGCAGTTTGTTAACCACTTCGAATCCCACGGCGGTGTTGAACGTAATGCCGTAGCCTTCGTTCTTCGCCCCCTTCTTGGTGGTGATCATCACGACGCCGTTCGTGGCGCGTGAGCCGTAGAGGGCCGATGCGTTGGGGCCCTTGAGCACGGAGATGCTTGCGATGTCGTCCGGGTTGATGTCCTGGATCAGGTTGCCATAGTCATAGCCACCTCCACCGCGGGCGGTGCTATACTGGTCTCTGCCCGCGCTACCTGCGTCGTTAAAGCCTTGGCCTTCGATGGGCACGCCGTCGATCACGAAGAGCGGCTGGTTGTTGCCCGATATAGAGCTCGTACCGCGGATCAAGATCTTCGACGAGCCACCCATCGATCCCGCGCCGCCGGCGATTTGCAGACCGGCCACTTTACCCTGCAACGCATTGATCGGATTGCTGACTCCACCACGCGATTTCAACATTTCATCGCCACCCACCTCGGTCACGGCGTATCCAAGCGCCTTCTTTTCTCTCGATATGCCGAGGGCAGTGACCACCACCTCGTCCAGCGCCAGATTTGCGCGGAGCACCGTGGTCACGTGCTTATCCGAGATGGGAATTTCTTCTGATCGCATCCCCACGTAGGAGATGATCAGGGTTTTGGCAGAGGCGGGTACGTTCAGCGTATAGTGTCCGTCCATGTCTGTGACGGTGCCCGCGTTTGCGGCGCCTCTGACGGTGACTGCTGCGCCGATGATGGGTTGCCCATCCTCATCGGAAATCACCGTTCCACTCACTTTCACCGTTTGGGCTACGGTCCACCCTATACCTATGAGGAGGTATAGGAGAATCATTGTAATCCTTTTCATAGAAACTCTCGTGTGTTAGTTAATAGTCAGCTTAAATTTCTCATATCTCGACGGGTCAAAAATAGAACATCATTTGAGAAAATACAACTTTTGAGTGATATTTCTTCGTTTTTATCTTTGATTCGATTTCAATTCATCAGCGAAACGCGCTCTTTAGCTTACAGTTTAGAACCCATCGAGAGCTGTGCCGACGGAGTGGCTTTCACAAGCATTTATCTCGACAAGCAACCTTTTACGCGTCGCTCGCAACGTATTTTCACCCGCAGGCAGCTACCCGAAAAAGGCCTCCGGCGTAATTTATTCCCCCAGCAAATGGCTGGGCGGAGCCATTAATGGGTTTCTATTCGTAAGCCGCGGGGCGGAATCTGCTTATAATCGGATTTTATTTGGTGGCCTAATGGATGGAAAAGCCTTCAACGGGTTTCTATTCGTAAGCCGTGGGGTGAAATCTGCTTACAACCGGATTTTATTTGGCGGCCCAATAGCTGGAAAAGCCTTCAACGGGTTTCTATTCATAAGCCGCGAGGTGGAATCTGCTTACAACCGGATTTTATTCGGTGGCTACGCTCCGCAGGGCGCCTCTCTCCTACTCTCCATGGGCGGCCTATTTCTGTCGGTGACTTCTATATATATAATGTATAGGGGCAGCGGAGAGAAAGTTGTTCGTTTTTTTGTTGGGTTTGTTTATCGGTCACAAATAAAAGGTTACATTTGCGGTGCATAAAGCAGAAAAGAGATGACTCAAACAATCAAATACCCTCAGACGATGAGCGACACAGCCCCCAGAGCTGCAAAAAGGATCATGCCTTCACGGCTACGACCGCTCCGTGGCTCCCGATAGACTTTCAATTTGCCATGCCATGAACGATTCAGCTGTATTATATATGTACGCGCAGACCTACGGCGCCTCGGTCGCTTTCGCCGGAGACGCCACAGCCCACTTCGGGCGCGCTGAAGCCTCAGTCGGACAGTCGGACGGGCGCCCCCACTCAGGAGGTGCCCCCGATGGACTCTCCGTCGTGTGCTTTGATCACCTGATGGCCCCCGTCGGACTTTCCAGCGAGAGCCCCCACCGTTCCGCCGCTCCCGTCGTAAATTCCGATGAGAGCCACCTGCACCCAGTCGCTCCCATCGTAAAGTACGATAAGAGCCGATTGCACTCAAGCGCCCCTGCTGGAGAGTCCGACAGGAGCCGCTTATGCTCAGACACCCTCGTCGGACTCTCCAACAGGGCGTCTTTTTGCTCAGACACCCCCGTCGGACTTTTTTCGGGGGGATGATGTAGCCCGGTGGCCCCGGTCGGAACATCCGGCGGTGGGCCTATCGCGGTCAGGCGCTGCTATCGGAGCACGTGGCAGCCGCCCCATTCTTTGCGGTGCTCCGGTCGAGCCGTTCGACGTGAGCGCGGGATCGACAGCCGTCCGCGGCAAAAAATGCTGCGAGGGCCGTCGGCGCCTCCCCGCCCCCCGGGCCGCTTCCGACATCTACCCTTTCACATTAGTGTTAAGCCAAAAACGTTTATGTCCATGAAACCTGTAAAGGCTATAGACAAAACAATGAGTGGGCAGTACCAACTGGACCTGCACACAGATTATCAACAACGCCTCTATGGCGTGATCTCGAAAATCGAGCCGGAGAAAATCTTCCTCGACGCAGCCGACATCGCTCGGTGGCACACGGGGATCGAATCCGAGAGCGAAATTGCCCGTGAGGGGCGCGCTTCCAAAGAGTCTGAATCGATCAAGAAGAAGGACGAGGAGCGCGACGAGATTATCACGGCCCTGTTCCAAGAGATTCGGCAGGCCGACAAGTCTCCCATCCCCACCCGCCAGGCCTCGGGCCACGTGCTGCGACTGATCGTAGACACCTACAAGGGCCTGCAGAGCGAACGCTGGGCCGGAAAGACGGCTCACATCAACGGCCTGCTCAACGACCTGGGTAAGCCCGAGTCCGCAGCCGCGGTGACGGCCATCGGAGTGGGCCAACTCGTGACCATGCTGCGCACGGCCAACGACGAATTCAACACCCTGCGTGAGTCGCGATCGTCGAAGGCAGCCGGCATCAACCTGCCCTCCAGCGCCTCGGTGCGGAAGGCTAACGACCAGATGACCACCGACATCTTTTTCCACATCCAAATGGCCTACTCAATGGCCACCAACGAGGCGGAACGGAAGGTGGTCGGCGAATTGATCGACCAGATCAACCAGCGTATCCGTGAAGCCAAAGCCACCTTTAACCAGAGCGAGGCCCAACGGAAACGTCGCGACAAAAAGCGGAGGGGCAACGACCCCGACATCCGTTTACCGGAGGACGAGAAGCCCAAGAAGCCCGACGGGCCGAAGGATCCAAAAGATCCCAAGGATCCGAAGGAGCCCAAGAAGCCGGAGACGCCCGGTGGTGGCGAGCCGCCCAAGAAACCCGACGAGAAACCCAAGCCGGGTGGCGACGGTGGCGGCCCAGATATCCATCTGCCGGAGGAATAGGCGGAGCGATCTGAGAACGATTTGTTGAACAACTCAACCAGCCGGGTACATATGGAGACGACTCACATGTATCCGGCTTTTTCATACCCCGCTTCGTCGCCCGATTTTCACCCATTTTCGTCACGGTATTGCACAGGCGGGGGGGGAGCGATATTTGGGGCCATCATTTACGCTAAAAACATCACTACAATGAAGCACTACTTCCTTTTCCTTATTGCATGGCTGAGCCTCTCGCTCTCTGTGGCTCACGCCCAACACCACGCCTTCAGCGGTCGAGTGACGGACACGCAGCGTCAGCCCTTGGTTGGCGTGCGCGTGCTGCTCTCCCGCGGCGATTCGCTCATGGCTGCCTGCCTGACGGACGCAAAGGGGCGCTTCGCATTGTCCGATCTGCCGGCCGACACGTTTCGCTTGCAGATGATTTTTCCCGGCTTTACGACAATCGAGGAGACGTGCCCCCTGACGCGCGACCTCCACACGACGTTTGTCATGAACGAGGAGATGACCGGGCGGCTGGACGAAGTGACCGTCACCGCCTCGGCCTCGGGCGTCGTTCGTCGCACAGCCACCGGCGAGGTGTTCCGCCTCTCCGACTCTGCCCGCGCCTCGGGCGACCCCTACCGCGCCCTCCGCGAGATCCCCCGCCTCGCCATCAACGAGTCGCTACAAACCGTCAGCATGATAGACGGCAGCCAGCTGCTCGTGCTCATCGACGGCCGCATGGTCAATTCGGGCATCACGCCGATCGATCCGAAGGACATCGAGACGGTGGAGCTGATCGACGCCGTCGGCGCCCGCTACGTACAGATGGGCGTCCGCCACATCCTCAACATCCGCCTCAAGAAGAAGCGCGACCCGTACCTCTTCTTCGAGGCCGCCACACGCCACGACATCCCGCGGCGCCACAGCTTCGGCGTGGTCTATTTCGAAGTCGGCAATCCCAAGGCCTCGCTCTACGGACGCGCCGTAGCCGAGGGTACGCACCACGACGACAGCCGCATCGACTCCCGCCAGAGCGACGTGAGGTACCTCAAGACTTACAACGGCCAAACGCGCAGCAACGATGGCTCCCTGATTGGCGAACTGCTCTTCAAATGGAGTATGTCGCCGCGGGACTATTGGGCGCTGCATGCCTACGGGTGGAAGAAGCACAAGACTTCCGAGTCGAATGGGCAGGGGGAGCTACGTATGAACACGCCCGGCGCCTTCACGTATGAAGGGTACGACAAGAACGACGCCTATGTCCTCACCTCGAGCCTCTACTACCTGCACGACTTCTCCGGCCGCCGACGCTTCGAGGCGACCCTCGACTACAACCGTAACAGCGACACGGACAAAGGCGATCGCCGCGAGGTGTACGTCGCCCCCCATCCCTCCATCACCGACTATAGCTACGACAACCGACGCACCTCGGCCGGCCTCAATGCCGACTATTCCGCCTCTTGGGGCGAGGCCAGCAGTCTGAACGTCGGCACCACGCTGCGCGGCGTCAGCGACCGCGTGGAGAAGTTCAGCTACCCACCCGTGCCCGTCTTCCGCCACCGCGAGTGGAACGGCTACGTCTACGCCTCCTTCAGCAGCCGACTGGGGCGACTCTACTACATGGCTTCGGCCGGCCTCGAGGCCATCCGACTGACCGCCGGCGACGCAACGAACGCCTACCTCAAGCCACGCATCTCCACCAGCGCCACCTTCGACCTCGGCGCCGGACACTCCACACGCCTCTCCTACACGCTCACCAACCGCGCCCCGTCGATCGGGCAACTCAACCCCTACAACACCTCCACCGACCCGCTCGTCATCACCCGTGGCAACCCCACGCTGCAGCCCGAACAGTGGCACAACATCGCCCTCTCGCACACCTACGGCCGTGGTGGCCTCTATCTCATGCCCGCCGTCTATGTCGATCTGGCCTCGGACCTCATCCAGGCCCACGCCTACAACGACGTCAGCCACTTCGTCCGCACCTACCGCAATGCCGGACGTTACGCCACGCTCTCGGCCGGCGGCATGATCCAGTATCGCTTCAAGGACAACCGCGGCAGTGCCTACATCAGCGCCTACCACATCGAGAACTACTTCGAGGGCCTCTCGCCCCGCCGCAGCCTTTCGCTCGGTGCCGGCGCATGGTACACGTGGGGCCGCTGGTACGTGGGCGGCGACATCTCCTACCGCAACTACACCTACACGCCTTTCTCGCGCACCCGCCAGCTGACGCCTGAATACTCGCAAGTGCAGGTGAACTACAACTTCACGAAGGACTTCTACATCGCCCTGGCCCTGCCCTACTTCATCGGACGGCTTGCAACCGAGACCAACACGCGGGCAGACAGCTACTCGGCCTACTTCCGGCAAGAGATGATCAGCCAATCCTTCCGCCCGTGGGTGCTGCTGCGCTACACGATCCGCCGCAACGCCAAATCGAAGATCCGACTCGACAACGTTGTCCACAGTCGCGAGGAGGGCATCTCGTTATAGGCCGCTCATCAAAGCAAGGTGCGACCGACGGCCATCCCGTAGCCATCGGTCGCACCTATTTTTTCGAGGGAGATCCGCCCATTTTCGCCACGGTATTGCACAGGCGGGGGGGGGCGATATTTGGGGCCGTTATTTACGCTAAAAACATCACGACAATGAAGCACTACTTCCTTTTCCTTATTGCATGGCTGAGCCTCTCGCTCTCGGTGGCTCACGCCCAGCTTGCGTTTACTGGCCGCGTGACGGATGCGGCCGGTAAGCCGCTCGAGTTTGCTACCGCAGCGCTCTACGACACGGACTCCGCCTTCTTCAAAGGCAGCGTCACCGACGCCACGGGCACCTACCAATTCGACCGCGTATCCCCCGGGCGCTATACGCTTGAAGTCCGTTTAATCGGCTTTCAAACGGTGCGCAAACCCGTCGACCTCCGCGCCTCCGAACCGGACCTCGGCACGATCACCCTCGCCGAAACGGGCGTCGGGCTGAGCGAAGTGACGGTCACGGCCGCAGCCCCAGCCGTCTTGCAGAAGCCTGACCGAATGATTGTCCGCCCCGAAGTCTACATGCTGACCGCGGGCAAGAACGCGGCCGACGTACTCCGCCAGTTGCCGGGCGTCATCGTCGATGCCAACGGCGGAATCTCCATCGTCGGTAAGCCGGCCATCGTGTACATCAACGGTAAGCCGGCCGACCTGACCGGAACGACCGTCGAGCAACTCCTCAAGACCATGCAGGCCGAGCGCATCGAGCGCGTGGAGCTGATCACCAACCCGTCGGCGCGCTATGAAGCCGCCCACTCGGGCGCCATCATCGATATCCGCTTGCGCCGCGACGAATCGATGGGCCTCAACGGAACAGCCTCCGCCAGCTACTACCTCAAGACGACGGGCCCCGCCGTGGAGCCGAGCCTCAGCGCCAACTATCGCTCCGGCCGATGGAACGTCTATGGCAGCTACGGCGGCAACATGGGGCGCTACGAGCACCAATACCACAACGTCAATCGCTACCACACCCTCGACGTGCCGCTGGAGTACACCGACCACGGGGTGTTCCGCCCCAGCGGAACATTCCACAACGGCTCCTTCGGCGTCGATTGGTACGCCTCGGACAGCCACACCTTCGGCTTTCTGGCGCGGGGAGGCCGTTACGACGGCGGCAACACCAACCGCACCACGACCGACATCCGACGCCTCGGCCGCACCGAGGTGGACTCCGCCATCCACGCCCCGCTGACGATGGATATCTACAACAACAACCTCACCTTAGACCTGAACCACGTCTGGACGCCCACCAAGCAGACGCGTCTCTCCACGGACGTCATCTATGCCTACGCCGACCACAACCAGGAGCAGCAGATGGTGCTCCATTACGTCGCACCCGACGGCCGAGAGCTGCGCCCACGGGAGGGCAAGGGCCACAGCGTGTTCCAAAAGACGAACGTGTGGCTGGTGAAGACAGATCTCGAAGCGCCCCTGCCCGCCAGCGTACGCCTCGAGACGGGTGCCCAGCTGAGCGGCATCCGACGCGACAACAATTTGCGGGGCCTCACGCTCGCCACGGCCGACGCATGGATCGACAATCCGGGCCAGTCGAACCACTTCATCTATAAAGAGCAGATCGCGGGGCTGTACCTCAACCTCAGCCGTGCCTGGGGCGAACGCTTCAGCTGTTCAGCCGGTCTGCGGGCCGAACACACGCTTCAGGACGGCTATCAAGAGGTGGGCGACACCGGCTTCACGCGCCGTCGCTGGGAGCTCTTCCCCTCCGCTTCGGTGCAATACACCATCGGACGCGGGCAGTCGCTCTCCCTCTCCTATGCACGCAAGGTGGATCGGCCCTCGTTCAGCAGCCTGAACCCCTTCCGGTTCTACGAATCGCCGACGGCCTACCAAGAGGGCAACCCCAACCTGCAGCCGAGCTATCGTCACAGCCTGCAAATGGTCTACCGCCTCCGCAGCTATAGCCTCACGCTCTCCTACACCCGCACCGACGACATGATCACTCAGGAGCCTTCGCAGGACGATGCGACCCGCATGCAGCACTACACCTATATGAACTTCGGCCGAGTGGACAACGCCACGCTCTCTTTGAACGTCCCCATCACCGTCGCCTCCCGCTGGACGATGAATGTCAATGCCAACGGGATATACCGAAACTATCGATCGCGATTCATGGGCAGCGACTTCCGCAAAACAGCCCTCCACGGTTACGTAGACTTCAACAACCGCTTCGACTGGGGCCGCGGATGGCAGATGCAGCTGAACGGCTACGTCGTCACGCCCCGCTGGTACTTAGCAAGACGCTCCCGAGCGTACGGCTCGATGGAACTCAGCGTCGAGAAGTCGCTCTGGAGTGGCCGCGGCACGCTATCGGCCACGCTGAACGATCCCTTCCGCTGGGAAACTTCGCGTTACACGCTCCGCTACGGCAACATCGATAACGACGGTTGGGCCCAGTCCGACACGCGATACCTCCGCATCGACTTCAGCTACCGCTTCGGGTCGGACAAGGTGAAACGCTCCCGCCAGCGACGCACCGGCGCAGAGACCTTCAACGACCGACTCTGACCTGCACCCACGACGCGGACCGGATACAGCGCATGTACCCCGGTCCGCGTTTTTCGTTTGTAGTGTTTCGTTCCAGAGAGACGGGTCTACCTTTGCCGCCATCATAAACACTTACACACTACACGTTTCACATTCAGCTTTACCCCTCTCAGTCCTATGGAATGGTTCAATGATCTCCTATGGGGCAGCGGCGTAGCACACTCCGTCATCCTGCTTTCCCTCGTCATCGTCTTCGGCATCCTGCTCGGCAAAGTCCGCGTGGCAGGCATCTCACTCGGCATCACCTTCGTCCTTTTCGTCGGCATAGTCTTGGGCCACTTCGGCCTTACCATCGACCCCGTCGTCATGCACTTCTTCAAGGAGTTCGGCCTCATCCTCTTCGTCTACTCCATCGGTATGCAAGTCGGCCCCGGCTTCTTCTCCTCCTTCAAACGCGGCGGCATCACGCTCAACCTGCTCGCCGCCTCCATCGTCCTTCTGGGCGTCACCCTTGCGCTCGCCATACATTATATAACGGGTATCCCGGTGGAGACGATGGTTGGCATCCTCTCCGGCGCCGTCACTAACACCCCCGGACTCGGCGCCGCGCAGGAGGCCTACAACGATGTCCACGGCGAGGCCGCCCCCACCATCGCCCTCGGTTACGCCGTCGCCTACCCCTTGGGCGTGGTCGGCATCATCCTCGCCATCATCTGCCTGCGCTTCCTCTTCCGCATCAATCATGACCAGGAGACGGCCCACCTCGAATCCGAGGACGACCGCCACGACCGCGAGGCGCACCAGCTGCTGCTCGTGGTCAAGAACCCCGCCCTCTTCGGCCGCACCGTCAGCGAGCTATCCGCCCTCATGCCGCATTACGACTTTGTCCTCTCCCGCATCCGTTACTGTAGCGACGGCCGCACCGAGATCGTCTCCGGCCAGACCGTCCTTCACGAAGACGACCGCGTCCTGGTCATCACCACCGAGCACGACGCCCCCACCGTCCGCACCTTCGTCGGCGAAGAGGCGCCCCTCAAGCAAGAGGAGTGGCTGCGTCGAGAGAGCGAACTGCTCAACCGCCGCATCCTCGTCACCAAGCCCGAGATCAACGGCAAGCGCCTCGGTGAACTCCGCCTGCGCCAATCGTGTGGCGGGATCAACATCACCCGTATCAGCCGCGCAGGCATCGACCTCGTGGCCACGCCGCGGCTCGGCCTGCAGGTGGGCGACCGTGTCAACGTCGTCGGCACCCCCTCGGCCATCGAAGCCGTCGAGAAGGTGCTCGGTAACTCCATGAAGCGGCTCAACGAGCCTAACCTCATCCCCCTCTTCCTCGGCATTGCGCTCGGTGTCTTCCTCGGCAGCATTCCGCTGCTACTGCCCGGCATACCGCGGCCCGTCAAGCTCGGTCTGGCTGGCGGCCCGCTCATCGTCGCCATCCTCGTCAGCCGTTTCGGCGCGAGCTATGGTCTGGTGACCTACACCACGGCCAGCGCCAACCTTATGTTGCGCGAAGTGGGCATCACCATCTTCCTGGCCTGCGTCGGCATCGGCGCTGGCGACGGCTTTGTCGACACCCTCGTCCACGGCGGTGGCGCTTCGTGGGTTGGCTACGGCTTCCTCATCACCTTCCTGCCCCTCATGGCCGTCGGCGTCGTGGCCCGTCGCTTCTTCCGCCTGAACTACTTCACCCTCATGGGTCTTCTGGCCGGCAGCACCACCGATCCCCCCGCCTTAGCCTACGCCAACACCACCGCTGGCAACGACGCCCCAGCCGTCAGCTACGCCACCGTCTACCCCCTCACCATGTTCCTGCGCGTGCTCATGGCCCAGCTGATGATCCTTCTCTTCACATAAACCGCAGCGCACCCGCTCCGAAATTGGACTTTGACCCCGTTCACTCCCGTGGATGGGGTCTTTTCTTTGTGGAAACACTTAGCGACGGCGAACAAGGGGGGTGAATCCCATGTATAGACCCTCATTGTCCGCAGACAAAGCTCAGATTTATACATTTTGGAGCCTATTGCTCACCGGCCACGGCACTCGAACGGGAGGGAGAGCGACCAAATCCGATAGGCGCAGGCTGCGCATACGCCTCAGACCTCCCACCCACTTGCAAAATCGCCCCCAAATCCTACTTTTGGGGCATCAAATACAACAAGTTAGGAGGAAGGAATACAATGAGCTACCTGAAATTTGACAAAACGCTGCTGATCAACCTGGAAGAATCCCTCTCGCGCGAAGTGCTCCGCACAAACCGTAAGGGCGCCTATCACTGCTCCACCATCGTGGATTGCAACACGCGGAAATACCACGGTTTGCTGGTCATGCCGGAGCCAAATCTGGACGATGACAACCACGTGATCCTCTCGTCGCTCGATGAGACCGTGATCCAACACGGCGCCGAATTCAACCTGGGCCTTCACAAGTATGAAGGCGGAAGTTTCAGCCCCAACGGTCACAAGTACATCCGCGAATACACGATGGACACCGTCCCACGGACCGTCTATCGCGTCGGCGGAGTGATCCTGTCGAAGGAGATGATCTTCTCCCGCACGGACAATCAAATCATGATCAAGTACACGCTGATGGACGCGCACTCGCCCACTACGCTACGCTTTCGACCCTTCATGGCCTTCCGCAGCGTGAAGGAGCTGACGCAGGTCAACGGCATGGCCGATCGATCGTACGAAGAGGTGCCCAACGGCATCAAAGCCCGCATGTATCCCGGTTATGCAGACCTCTACATGCAGTTCAACAAGGCGCCGAAGTTCGTCTACGAACCCTATTGGTACAACGGCATCGAGTACCCCAAGGAGCAAGAGCGTGGCTACCCTTACAAGGAAGACCTCTTCGTGCCGGGATACTTCGAGCTGCCGATCGCTAAAGGTGAGTCGATCGTCTTCTGCGGCGGCGATAAACCGGTCGAGGGGCTGGCCGCACTGCCCGCCTTCTTCGACGCCGAAGTGGCCGAGCGCACCCCCCGGTCGAGCTTCTACAACTGCCTGAAGAACTCGGCCCACCAGATGTTCTACATCCCTCGTAGTGACCGCGACGACGTCTACCTCTTGGCGGGCTACCCTTGGTTCAAAGTCCGCGCCCGCGACATGTTTGTCTCCATGACGGCCTGCACCCTCTACCTGGGCGAGCGCGAACGCTACGAACGCCTCATGCGGACGGCCATCCCAGCCCTTCAGACCTTTATGCGTTACGGTCTGCCCGACACGGTGATTCGCGAGATCGACGAACCCGACGTGCTGCTCTGGGTCGTATGGAACGTGCAGCAGTTTGCCCTCAAGTTGGGCGTCGAAGAGGCGCGCCGACTCTATGGCGACCTGATTCACGAGATCATCGAGTACCTCCTTGCCCAGAAGCATCCCAACCTGATCCTACGCGACAACGGTCTGCTTTACACCAACGGTCGCGAGCGGCCCGTGACGTGGATGAACTCCGTCATCAACGGTCGGCCTGTTGTTCCCCGCACGGGTTACATCGTGGAGTTCAACGCCCTTTGGTACAATGCCCTCTGCTTCTATCGCGAGCTGCAAGGCGACGCAACACCAGAGCGAGTACACCAACTCATCGCCGCCCTCGACCTCTCCTTCCCCGCCACCTTCGTCAACCCGTACAACTACCTCTTTGACTACGTGGACAACAGCGCCAATCAAGACTGGAGCGTGCGGCCGAACATGGTCATCGCCTTGGCCTGTCCTTACTCGCCACTGACCCGCGTACAGAAGCGTGGCGCCCTCGACATCGTCACCAAGGAGCTGCTCACCCCCAAAGGTCTCCGCTCCCTCAGCCCCAAAAGCGAGGGCTACCGGCCGGACTACATCGGCCCGCAATACGAGCGCGATCTGGCCTACCATCAAGGCCCCGTTTGGCCCTGGCTGACGGGCATGTACCTGACGGCATACTTGAGCCTCTTTGGCCGCGGAGGCGTCTCCTTTGCCGAGCGCACCCTGATCAATATGGAGGAAGAGATGTCCATGCACTGCGTCAGCACCATCTCCGAACTCTTCGATGGCACCCCGCCCTTTACCGGTCGCGGCGCCATCTCGTTCCTGATGAGTGTAGCCTCGATATTGACCGTCATCGAACGCCTCAAGGCCTACAACGTTGAAGACTAATTACACACTCTGCACACGATATACAGATATGAAAGCATTGATGTTTGGATGGGAATTCCCTCCGCATATCCTGGGAGGTCTGGGGACAGCCAGCTACGGCCTGATCAAGGGCATGTCTCTGCAGCCGGATATGCATATTTCGCTGGTGATCCCCAAGCCGTGGGGGGACGAAGACCAGAGTTTTTTGAAGATCATCGGGGCATGCAACACGCCGGTTGTGTGGAAGGACGTCGACTATAACTACGTCGCCGAACGCCTCTCGAAGTTCATGGACCCGCAGTACTACTTCCGCCTACGCGACCATATCTACGCCGACTTCAGCTATCGTTACGTGAACGATCTGGGTTGCTTCGAGTTCTCGGGTCGCTATCCGGACAACCTGCTCGAGGAGATCAACAACTACTCCATCGTGGCCGGCGTCATTGCCCGCACCGAGGAGTATGACATCATCCACGCACACGACTGGCTGACCTACCCCGCCGGTATCCACGCCAAGACGGTGAGCGGTAAGCCACTCGTCATCCACGTCCACGCCACCGACTACGACCGCAGCCGCGGCAACGTCAATCCGGACGTCTACGGCATCGAGAAAAACGGCATGGACTACGCCGACCACATCATGACCGTAAGCGAGCTAACCCGCCGCACGGTGATCGAGAAGTATCACCAAGACCCGGCCAAGGTGACCACCGTCCACAACGCCGTGGAGCCGCTTAGCCCCGAGATTCTCGCCATCCCTGACAAGCGCGGCGTAAAGGACAAGATCATCACCTTCCTCGGCCGCATTACCATGCAAAAGGGTCCGGAATATTTCGTCGAGGCCGCCTCACGCGTGCTGATGAAGGCCGACAACGTGCGCTTCGTCATGGCCGGTAATGGCGACATGATGAACAAGATGATCCGCCTGGCCGCCTCACGCAACATCTCCGATCGTTTCCACTTCACCGGATTCATGAAGGGGAAGCAGGTCTATGAGATCCTCCGGGCCAGTGATGTCTATGTTATGCCCTCCGTCTCCGAGCCCTTCGGCATCTCGCCGCTCGAGGCTATGCAATGCGGCGTGCCCTCCATCATCTCCAAACAGTCTGGCTGCGCTGAGATCTTGGATTACGCCATCAAGGTGGACTATTGGGACATCGAAGCCCTGGCCGACGCCATGTACGGCCTCATCACCTACCCCACGCTACACACTTTCCTCCGCGACGAAGGTCTCAAGGAGGTCAACAACATTAAATGGGAATACGCCGGACAGAAAGTCCGCAAAATCTATGATCAAGTTCTGTTTGGTAAACAATAAAATGAAGAGAGATATATGAAGACCATTTGCTTTTACTTCCAGATACACCAGCCTTTTCGCCTGAGGCGCTACCGTTTCTTCGACATCGGCAACAACCATTATTACTACGACGATTTCCAGAACGAAGAGATCTTTCACCGCATCTCCGAAAAGTGCTACCTGCCGGCTAACCGTGCCATCATGGAAATGATCCGCAAGAGCGGCGGGAAATTCAAGGTTGCCTTCTCCATCTCCGGTACTGCCCTCGAGCAGATGGAGATCTATGCCCCGGAGGTGATCGACAGCTTCCGCGAATTGGCCGGCCTGGGCTGCGTGGAGTTCCTGGCCGAGACGTACGCCCACTCACTCGCCTCACTCGGCGACCCGGAAGAGTTCAAGGCGCAAGTTCGGATGCACACCGAGAAGGTCAAGGCGCTCTTTGGCGTCGAGCCGAAGGTGTTCCGTAACACCGAGCTGATCTATTCCGACGACATCTCCGAACTGGTCTATGAGCTTGGCTTCGAAGGTATGCTGACCGAGGGCGCTAAGCATGTCCTGGGTTGGAAAAGTCCGAACTACGTCTACGCCTCCGCCATCCGTCCACAGCTCAAGTTGCTGCTCAAGAACGATCGCTTCAGTGAGGACCTCTCCATCCGCTTCGACGACCACTCGTGGAAGGAGTATCCGCTGACGGCCGATAAGTACATCTCCGCCATCTCCGCTACAGCCGAAGGCGAGAAGATCATCAACGCCTTTATGAACTACGAGGTGCTCGGCTCCATGCACGCTGCCGACACCGGCATCTTCGACTTCTTCAAGGCCCTTCCGCAGTATGCCGAACGAAACGACATCACCTTCTCCCTGCCCTCGGAGATCTTTGCCCAAACGCGCCCCGTGGACTCCATCTCCGTACCCTACCCCATGTCGTGGGTAGACGAAGAGAAGGATTGTAGCTCATGGCTCGGCAACGTCCTGCAACAGGAGGCCTTCCGGAAGCTCAACGAGATCAGCGAGCGCGTGCGCCTCTGTGAGAATCGCCGTATCAAGCAGGACTGGATCTACCTGCAAAGCAGCGACCACCTCTATTATATGAGCACGAAGCACTACAACCTTTTCAGCCCGTACGACAACCCGTACGACGCCTTCAACAACTACATGAACGTGCTCTCCGACTTCATCCTGCGCGTAGAAGCGCAGTTCCCCTCCTCGATTGAAAACGAGGAGCTGAACTCCCTCCTGACTACAATTCAGAATCAGGGTGACGAGATCACTCGCCTGAAAAAGGAGTTAGAGGCGGCCCGTAAGTAGCTTTCAAGGCTTCATCAAGACCACACCCAATGGGGGCACGGACAAGAGCGCCGTAGCCCCCTTTTTCATATCCGTGTGGTTCATGGGCCATAAGGGCCTTATAACGGATGGTATGGGTGTGTGAATGCTCTCTACGGTTTAGGCACCTCGTGGGTGATTATTCGTGGAGTCATTTCCTTCTGGCACCGTAAAAACAAAGGTCGGAGTGAGGACTTAGCTTCTCGTTATTCCACCTCCTGAAACACAAAACTGATCTCGGACTTAGCGAAACACCAAACTGAAACACGAAGTCGATCTCCAGTTTCACGAAACGCCAAACTGAAACGCGAAACCGATCTTGGACTTCGCAAAACGCCTTCCCGCCGCACGAAACCGATCAAAACGTTCGAAAAACGCCTTCCCGCCGCGGGAAATGGGGAAAAATCTCCGAAAAACGCCTTCCCGCCGCGGGAAATGGAAAAAAACGCTCGAAAAACGGTTTCCCGCGGCGGGAAAAGGGAAAAAACGCTCGAAAAACGGTTTCCCGCGGCGGGAAGGCGGTAAAATTTTCTGGAGATCGGTTTCCCGCCACGGGAAATGGGGCTTTTTCTCCGAAAAACGTTTTCCGCCGCCGAATCACCCTACGCGCCCTCCGTAAACCTTACCTCACACAACTCGTTGCAGAGCAAAAAAAGTTGCAAGTAGAAACCGAGTGAGTTTCCGCTTGCAACTTTTTCGTGACCTGATGGCGACTCTACCAACTGTCAGGACCAAGGGAGGGAGGTGATAGCATAAAAAGCGGTCGTATCGTGCCCTTGAACATAGTCGTACGCCTCCGTTTGCATGGTCGTTTTGTTGGTTCTATCTGAAGGAGCGGCTTGTTGCTCCTCGTCAAGAAAGAGGGAGTAGCACAAGACGACCACAAAGAATGATAACAGTAATGCCTTCATGTTTTTCTACTTTTTGCCCTGATGATGCGTTTGTGTACGAAACGTTGCATCGCGTTGGGTTATTGTGTAGAAAACCTTTTGCCTAATCCCTACCAAAGCAAAGGGACGACTACACCTCCCCCTGCTCCTTTCTCTCCGGAACGAACGATTCGAACGTGCCGTCGGAGTAGAAGAGTAGGATTCGCTCAACTCCTCGGGCGATGGTTTTCAGTTGCTCGGGCAGCTCAGGCGTAAAGTCAGCCGACGATTCGGAAGGTGTCGCTGCAGGGGGAAGGCCCACAAAGAGGCTGGGCGCTGGAGGGGGTGTCGTCGATTCCGGCGGCGTAGCTACCGGCTGTGAACCGCGCTTCATGGGTCCTTTTTCCATCAGTAGCCAATCCGGACTGATATCGGGGAAACGCTCCAAGATCTTTTTCATCACGTCTAAGCTCGGATTGTTACGCCCGGACGTGATATGCGACATAGCCGCACGCTGAATGCCTATCGCCTCAGCAAACTGTGATGCTGTAAACCCTTTTTGGGCCATCACTTGCATAATTCTCTCTCTCTCACTCATAATACACAATTGTTGATTTACACATCTACCATTCGCCTTACAAAATGGATACACAAAGATATATGGTAATTCGGTTTTCGGAAGGATATAATTGTATACTTCAAACGATATATATTTATAGTCTGGGGATATATGATTGTATCGATTGTATATATGGCTTGTGCATAATGTAATGATATGATCCGTATAAATCACTTCCTCATATCATCCATATTTGATTGATGACAAGCGTATTATTACTCCTCATATGCCTATCTATCCAGCTATGCATGCTCTGGCACAGACTCCGGCCCAATTTATATTTGAATGATCACTTGATTCATCATACATAAAACGCTGATATATAGATATGATTATGCATTATATAAGGTATAGGTTGGTCTTTATCAGCATATATGTTGGACATTGTTTGCATGTATAACCGTAGCAAGGAGGCATAACAATAGGAGAACGATAGTATACATTCATACATCCTAATAAGAATCGTAAAATACGATGTGGTGTACATCTGTAAATTTACGCAGTATTGTATACGGATGCACGTGTATACATTAGTATTTTTGATATTGTTGTGTATCAATGAGAATATGGATGAGGGTGTGTTAGAAATGTATCAGATGGTGGATTAGAAATGTGTTTTACCCCTTACGGAAATACCCAGCGAGTTCTTCTGAACCATTCGCCAATAGGTTCTGAAGTAGTCATCGATACGTTCCGAAGTACCCGATAATAGGTTTCGAGCGTATCAAGACTACGTTCCGAACGTATCATCACCACGTTCGAAACCTATCAATGACTACCTCGGAACGGCATTGGGACTACGTCCAGAACATATCAATAACCGCTTCGGAACTTGTTGAGACCACGTCGAGAACCTATCCAGGGGATAGTTCGGAACGTATCGATGGCCGCCTCGGAACGTATTACACTACGTTCGGAACGTACTGACGCTACGTCCCGGACGTATCAGGGAGAGGTTCGCAAATATTGAGGGGGAAGGAGGCTTGACTAAGCGGTTTTCACGGCGTATTTACCCGATGCTGCGAGCTGGCGGAACATTTTGCGGCAACGTAGGCGGAAGAGTACAGCGGCGACACTGAGTCCGAAAATGAAGCCAGCCCATACGCCTATGGCTCCGAATTGGAAGACGAAGCCTAAAAGGTACCCGAACGGCAGGTTGATGCAGATATAGGCAATGAAGGCGTAGAGCATGACAATTTTCACGTCCGTCAGGCCGCGAAGGATGCCTGCGCCGATGGTCTGTAGGCCGTCGGAAACTTGGAAGATGCCGGCCATGATGATGAGGCGTCCACCGATGTCGATCACGGCTGGATCAGAGGTGAAGGCTGAGGCGATGGCATGGCGGAAGGTGATGAGGAGGGTGCCGGCCAGGGTGTTGTAGACAAGGCAGAGATGGACGGAGGCGTTGCCGGCCTTACGTGCGGCGTCGAGGTCGAGGGCACCGAGCTGATGGCTGACGCGGACGGTGGTGGCGGCGCCAATGCCGAGCACGATCATGTAGGTGAGGTGCGACATGTTTTGCGCGATCTGATGGCCGGCTTGCGGTGTGGCACCGAGCCAACCGACCATGATGGCCGAGAGCGCGAAGGCTAATATCTCAAGGAGCATGTGAGCCGCAATGGGAGCGCCGACTTTCACGAGTTCGATGAGGCGGCGCCAACTGAAGAGGTGCATGCGAAAGGCACGGAAATAGGCCCACCACTCGCTGCGCAGACGGATGGCAAGGAGGAACATGAGGGGCATCGTCAGGCGTGAAATGAGCGTGGAGACGCCCGCACCCAGCACGCCCAGCTCGGGAAATCCGAACTTGCCATAGATGAGCAGATAGTTGAAAAGCACGTTGATGAGATTCGAGATGATGGTGATCACCATCGCAATCATGGTGTTGCCCATGCCCTCAAAGAACTGCTTGATGGCCGTGAAATAGAGGAAGGGGATCAGGCTAAAAACAAGGGTCTTGAAATAAGGGATGGCCGTCTCGACCACAGCCGCGTCCTGCCCCATATAGGGCATTAGATGGATGACGCCGAAGAGCAGGCTGCACATGACGACGGCCGAGAGGGTGGCCAGGGTGAGCGAGTTCTGGAAGAGGTCCGTCACACGGGCACGGTCGCCGCGCACGTAGGCCATGCCCACCAGTGGCGTGAGGCCCATCAGTATGCCGATCGAGAAAACGAAGCCGATGATGAAGACGGACGTGGCGAACGAGACCGATGCCAGTTGCACGGTGCCCAGCCGGCCGACCATCAGCGTGTCGACCAATTGCACGAGCGCACCGCCCAGCTGTGAGAACACAATCGGGAGTGCCACCTTGAGGTTGCGCCGGTAGAACGGCAAGTAGGTACGTAAGCTGTAAGCCATCGCTTCTTATCTCAAGAGAAGGGGGAGTGTCGTTGTTCGGGGTGAGCTTCAGGCGTATTTGAAGGGAGGCGGAACGGGCTGGCGGAGCACCCCGAACTGCCATTTATATAGGTATGCCAAAACGCCCACGAATAGCGCCCCCGAAAGGATCAGCTCCGGCAGATCCGCCATGGGGTTGAGCTCACGAACCATGAAGAGGGCGTCCGTCTGGATCGCCGCCCCCTCATACGTGGTCAGCAGGGCGCCGCAGAGGTTGTTGGCCGCGTGCGCCCCCATCGCCACCTCGATGCCGTCGTCGAGCAACGCCGCCAATCCGAAGGCTACCCCCATGAAGATGTATTGCGGCATCATCACCCAGAAACCATACTGGGCGACCTCCGGGTTGGCCGCGTGCATAAGCCCAAACAACACGGAGGGCACCACCAGCGCCCACCACCGACTGCCCGTCCACGAGGCCACGCCCTGAGCCAGATAGCCACGAAAGAAGAACTCCTCTGAGGCGGACTGGATCGGGATCATCGTCACCGCCACCAGCACCAGCGGGATGAACCGCGCGGCATCGAAGCGGAACTCGAAATTGCCCGGATCCGTCACGTAGCCCACAGCCATCGAGATCACGTTGATGACGCCCCACACGGCAAAGCCACCGAAGAAATGACTCCAGCGCACCCGCTGCGTCCCGTTGACCACCATCCGCCACGTGCGCCCCTGCAGCTGCTGGATCAGGTAAGCGCCCGCCACCAACAGGATCACGAAGGCGAAAAGCATCACGAAAAGCATCAGGTTCGAGTCAATCCCTTCGGTCAAAAACGAGAGGTTGCCACCGGAGAGCGTCTCCGACATGTTTTGCAGCCCCCCCGACCGCAGGATGTTCCACACAAGGACGGCCATATAGGGGATGGTGCCGAGGGTGTTTGAAATGAGGAAACTCAGGAAAAGGATCAGCAGATACCAATACCACTGGTTTCGCTGCGCAGTCACGCATTCTAAATGATTCATCTGAATGTATACCTATAATATATGTAGTCCGATTTGCGTCACCCCGGGTGTCGGGCTGACGGCCGCAAAGGTAGCATCAGGCGCGTCCTTCCAAATTCCACCCCACTGATCGCCTCCGTCAAGCCCCTCCCGCGTGGTTTCAGCTTAGAATCACTGTTTCCGAAGCATTCCCGAGCGGTTTCGGCTTAGAATCACTGTTTCCGGAGCATTCCCGGGCGGTTTCGGCTTAGATACACGGTTTCTGGAGCATTCCCGGGCGGTTTCGGCTTAGAATCGCTGTTTCTGGAGCGTTCCCGCGTGGTTTCAGCTTAGAATCACTGTTTCCGGAGCATTCCCGCGTGGTTTCAGCTTAGAATCACTGTTTCTGGAGCGTTCCCGGACGGTTTCAGCTTAGATACACGGTTTCTGGAGCGTTCCCGAGCGGTTTCGGCTTAGATACACGGTTTCCGGAGCATTCCCGGGCGGTTTCGGCTTAGATACACGGTTTCCGGAGCGTTCCCGAGCGGTTTCGGCTTAGAATCACTGTTTCCGGAGCGTTCCCGGGCGGTTTCGGCTTAGATACACTGTTTCCGGAGCGTTCCCGGGCAGTTTCGGCTTAGAATCACTGTTTCCGGAGCGTTCCCGAGCGGTAAGCGACTACAGTTTGGCTTATCCGCGGCTTTTCACTCCGCGTTTTCGGTCTATTTTTGCGCCGCGCTGCCGGAACAGGCCGACAGCCAATAGAATAAGAAAGGAATAAGCCAATATGGAAATGAGAATTAGAATAAACGGAATGAGTTGCAGCCATTGCCAGGCTCGCGTAGAAAAAGGGCTCTCTGAACTGGACGGCGTGACGTCCGTTCGCGTCGATCTCCCGACCGGCACCGCCACCGTCGTAGGTGACGTGACCGAAGACCGCCTCTGCACTGCCCTCGACGACCTCGGTTACGAATACGGCGGCAAGCTCTGACCCCTCCCCCACCGGAACGAACGGCTCATCCCTCCCCGCGGACTGTTTTTTTGGCACCCCCCTTCCAGATTATTCAAATGGCTATATATTTGCAGTCCAAAATATTAGACGGATACATTATATATAACTATAATAGAGATATGACCAAAGCAGACATTGTAAGCGAGATCGCACGGAGCACGGGGATAGATAAAAATACGGTCTTGACAAGCGTGGAATCGTTCATGGAAGAGGTAAAGAAATCACTCGCAGCAGGCGAGAACGTATACCTCCGTGGATTTGGCAGCTTTATCGTCAAGAGACGCGCACAAAAGACCGCCAGAAACATCTCACAGAACACCACGATGATCATTCCCGAGCACGACATCCCGTCATTCAAGCCAGCTCGAATCTTCATGAATCAAGTAGCGAACAAATAAAACAGGAACACTTATATAACCCATTTAATTATTCAAAGTCATGCCAAGCGGAAAGAAAAGAAAGAGACACAAGATGTCCACGCACAAGCGTAAGAAGAGACTGAAAAAGAATCGGCATAAGAAGAAGTAAGTCTCAACCCGGGAACTTTTGGAAGAACAAACTCTGAGCGCTCAGCTTTTACGTTTGTTCTTCCATTTCATATATACACGAATAAGCAACAAGATCAAATTGTGGTAAGCGAATTAATTGTAGACGTCAAGCGTGACGAGATCTCGATCGCCGTACTCGAGGACAGGAGCCTGGTGGAACTGCAAAAAGAACAGCAGAGCGACTCCTTCGCCGTGGGCAACATCTATCTGGCACGCATCAAGAAGCTACTGCCGGGGCTGAACGCCGCCTTCGTCGACGTGGGATATAAAAAGGAAGCCTTCCTGCACTATCAAGACCTGGGCCCCACGTTCAAGACGCAACAGAAGTTCCTCAAGCAGTGGCGGGGCGACCCCAAACGCCGACAGCCCGTGCAGAAAGTCAGCCTACAGCCCGACATCGATAAGGACGGCACCATCGGCGACGCCCTAACCGTGGGCGACGAGATACTGGTGCAAATAGCCAAAGAGCCCATCTCGACAAAGGGCCCACGACTAACGGCCGAAATATCCTTCGCCGGACGATTCCTCGTCCTGATCCCCTTTGCGGACAAAATATCCGTCTCCACCAAAATCAAATCGAGCGAAGAGCGAGCCCGCCTTCGCCAACTCATCCAAAGCGTAAAGCCGAAAAACTTCAGTGTCATCGTCCGCACCTCCGCCGAGGGCAAACGCGTGGCCGAACTCGACGGCGAGCTGCGCATCCTACAAAAACGCTGGGAGGACAACATCCTCAAAGTGGCCGCCAAGACGAAAGCCCCACTCGTCATCTACGAGGAAACGGCCCGCACCGTCGCCCTGCTGCGCGACATCTTCAACGCCTCGTTCCAAAACATCTACGTCAATGACCAACACGTCTTCGAGAGCGTCTACGACTACGTCAGCCTTATCGCTCCCGAACAGAAAGAAATCGTCAAGCTCTACACCGGCGAGCTCCCCATCTTCGACAACTTCGGCGTCACGAAGCAGATCAAGTCACTCTTCGGCCGCACCGTCACCTACAAAGGCGGCGCCTACCTCATCATCGAGCACACCGAGGCCATGCACGTCATCGACGTCAACAGTGGCAACCGCGTCAAGGGGAACACCGAGCAGGAAAAGACGGCCTTCAACGTTAACATCGCCGCCGCCGAAGAGATCGCCCGACAGCTCCGACTGCGCGATATGGGCGGCATCATCGTCATCGACTTCATCGACCTCACCGAGGCCTCCAACCGCCAGCAACTCTTCGAGCACATGACCAAGGCGATGGCCAATGATCGCGCCAAGCACAACATCCTCCCCTTAAGCAAATTCTGCCTCATGCAGATCACACGCCAACGCGTGCGCCCCATCCTCGACGTGCAGACCACCGAAAGCTGCCCCTCATGCTTCGGCACAGGCGTGGTCAAGTCGTCCATCCTCTTCACCGACAACCTCGAGGGAAAGATTGACTGCCTCGTCAACCGCCACAACGTGAAGCGACTCACCCTCAACGTCCACCCCTACGTGGCGGCCTACATCAACAAGGGCATTTTCTCGCTGGCCATGAAGTGGAAGATGAAATATACGCACCAGCTCAAGGTCGTGCCCGACCAGAGCCTCGCCTTCCTGGAATACAAATTCTACGACCAGGACAAGAACGAGCTGGACATGCAGGAAGAAAAAGAAATCGTCAAGAAGTGAAGCGTGGAGCGGAGCGGCCGATGCCCCTCCCCCACGTTCCCACATATATATAATGTATCTCACCCCCCCTCCTTTTTCTACACGATTCCCCCCTCTTCTCCTCTAAAACAAACGATTGAGCGATGAAGCACTTTATCCTCTTATGCGTCTGCGTGGGCTATATGCAGACGGCCGCGGCGCAGGACAAACCCATCAAACTCTTTCCCGAAGGCGTGCCCGGCGGCGCCGACACCGTGGCCGAAAAAAGAAATACGGATGGCAACCGCGTGGCCGGTGGAAACGTGCTGCGCATCACGAACGTCAGCCAACCCACCATCACCATCTATCAACCCCCGCAGGAGTTTGCCGCCGGATCGGCCGTTATCGTCTGCCCGGGCGGCGGGTACGACCTCCTAGCCTACGATCTGGAGGGCGACGAGGCCTGCCTCTGGCTCAACGATCTGGGCATCACGGCCGTGCTGCTCAAGTATCGCGTGCCCCAACGTGAGGGCCGACCGCCCTACGAGGCGCCCCTCGAAGACCTCCAGCGCGCCATCAGCTACGTGCGTGCCCATCGCTCCTCGCTCAACATCGACCCGGAGCGCATCGGCGTGCTCGGCTTCTCGACCGGCGGACACCTGGCTGCCCTGGCCGCCACACAGTTCGACCGCCGCACCTACCCGCTGCGGGCCGTCGACAAAGCCTCCTGCCGCCCCAACTTCTGCCTCCTCGTCTACCCCTCCCACCTCGGGGCCCGCGCCACCGACAGCTGTTTGCAGACGGCGCCCGAGCTGCGCGTCACCAAGCGCACCCCCCCGACGATGATCGTGCAAACCGAGGACGACAAGTCCTTCATCGACGGCAGCCTCTCCTACTATCGCGCCCTGAAGTCGGCCGGCGTCCGCGCTTGGCTATTCCTCTACAGCCGCGGCGGGCACGGCTACGGACTGCGCGACACGGGCGCGATGGTCAACAGTTGGCCCGACCGCGCCGAGGACTGGTTTCGCGAGATCGGCGTCATCACGGCCGACACCGACGATTGACGGGCGTCCCCCCCCCGAGTGCGATATTCAAGACTAAAAACACCGCGTTATGCATACAAGCAAGCCCAAAAGATGCGCCTGCCCTTATTGCGGAAATAGGCTTTGCCTGAGGGATATGTTTGGCATGAAAAAGACCGTGACGTGTCGAGGCTGCGGTCGAGAGTTGAAAGTGAAGAAACGAGGCCTTTCTCTCATGGGGTTACTCTCTATCGCAGGCGTTTCTATTACAGTGATAGTGCTTGGTAACATATTAAGGATGAGTGGTGTTAGCTTTCTGCACACCATGCTGATATTGTCAGGTCTTGGATTGGTGATCATATCTATCGCTTGCCTTGTGGACCACCTCTTTAGCGATTTTGAATAGTCGGGGTGAGTGGGGCTTGCCCTTCCCCTCCTCTTAGCGGGGGCCTCGGAACCTATTCCAATACGTTCCGAGGGGTATTTAATCACGTCCTGAGGGGTATTTAATGACGTTCCGGACGTGGTTTAATCCTGTTCTGAGGTGGTCACAACTACGTTCCGAACGTCATTTAACTACGTTTCGAGAGGTATTTAATACCTCTCGGAGAAAACCATTTGGATATATTTCTCTGAAAAAGAAGAAGTTACTTGGCCGTATGCATTGGATAGGTAACGAAGTGGAAACGAGCGAAGCGCTTGAGGTTGCTGGAATCTGCACAAACAAAGGGCGCTTGTCATTTGAGAGTGCAATGTTACTATGACTATTTGAAAAACAGGCGTTTTTGATGCGATTCTCTCGATTTGGCTTTCGGCTTGGGGAAGGTCGGGATGGATGGAGTGGATGAACGTCGAACATCATATCCCC
>ERZ772977.265-NODE-265-length-40602-cov-17.052186_pt1 | contig 40602 bp, 29 predicted proteins | sample MGYA00511131_ERZ772977 | MGnify/ENA primary metagenome ERZ772977 (study PRJEB29015, sample SAMEA2737935) | human oral metagenome | biome: human oral; feature: human-associated habitat; material: dental | place: China | collected 2151 ...
CGAAGGGATCACGATCGAGAAGCGCTATGGTACGGCTCTGGCTGGTCTGTGCTTCGTTGATTTCCAGCTCCCCGAAGTAGAGCCCGTAGAGCGTCACTTCTAGTAGACAGCGCTTCGCCTCTATAGAGCGGAGCCTCGAATATCCTGATAAGCCACGAGCTTCAGCTCCTCGATATGAGGGCTGAAGCTCGTGGCTTATTCGTTGGTCGGCTGTAGGGAGCGGGGCGGTGACTAGAGGATATTGAGCACCTGCTCCTTGATCTGCTCCAGTTCGTCCTTCATCTTGACGACGATCTGCTGCATCTCGGCCTGGTTGCTCTTCGATCCCATGGTGTTGATCTCACGTCCGATCTCCTGCGCTATGAAGCCCAGCGTCTTGCCTTGACCTGGAGCGTCGGCATCAAGTACCTCGAGGAAGTAGCTGAGGTGATGGGCCAGGCGGGACTTCTCTTCGTTGATGTCGAGCTTCTCGATATAGTAGATCATCTCCTGCTCGAGGCGTGAGCTGTCGTAGCCACCAGCTGGTGCGATCTTGGCTAGCCCTTCCTCGAGGCGCTGACGAATTGTAGTGATGCGCTCAGCTTCAGGGAAAGTGATGTCTTGTAGCAGTGCAGAGATCTTCTCGATACGTAGTGCACAGACCTCACGTAGCATCTTACCCTCCTGCAGACGGAAGGCTTGGAGCTCCTCGATCGCCTGTAATGTGGTAGTGCGAACGACTTCCCACTCCTCCTTACTTACCTCTGTGGGACGGCTAGACTCACTGTCCATCACCCCAGGAAGACGTAGTAGTGCGACGGGATCGATCGGGAAGTCAAGCCCTGACTCTGTACGTATGCTCTGTAGCTGGTGGATGTAGCCGAGGAGGGATTCCTTATTGATCGGGGTCGCATTTCCCTCCAGCATATCGTCCTCCATCGTCACAGTGAGATCGATCTTACCTCGCTGTAGGCGGTCAGCTATGAGGGAGCGTAGCTCGAGCTCTCCCTCACGGTAGGCGGAGGCAATACGTGCCGAGATGTCGGCTTGCTTGCTATTGAGCGACTTGATGGCTACGGTGATGGTCCGGCTACCGAAGCGTGCCGAGGCCTTCCCAAAGCCGGTCATGGAGTGTATCATATAGGATGTTTGCTTTATTGTCGGGCAAACATACGAAATATTCACGAGTCGGCACACGCTGATAGCTGTCACACGGCTCTAGAGGAGCACACCGAACTTCAGGGATAGCCCGCCCGAGCTCCCCCAGTACTTATCGAAGTACTTGCTCGAATTGAATTCCTGATAGCCGTAGCCTAGGCTCATCGTGAAGCGATTGATCGCTATCCCACCCGAGATAGAGAGATAGAGCCCGTGGAGTCCCGAGTGAGTCAGCCCGAGCGAATAGCCAGGCTTGATGTCGAAGAAGGGCTTTACGACCGAGCTTGTAGGCAGTGTCGCACGTAGATTCACGAAGAGGGGGAGCATCCAGAAGGCATCCCGATGGGGACGAGAGAAATAACCATCGAAGCCCAAGCCACCACCGAGGTAGACCGTGGGGCTAACGAGCGTGCCGAAAGAACCGAGGAACTCAATACGTCCATTGCGATCGGCCGAGACAAAGCCCAGCTCGAGTGTCCCCGCATAGGCCGATGCCGAGGTGCTTCTATACTGGTAGTGACGGCGTGGTGCCGCTTCGCTGAAGCTGAGTGCATAGTCACTCGGTTCGCTGGTCGAAGTCTCGGAGGGGAGAAGAGCCGACACTCCTTGGGGAGAAGCAGTAGTCTGAAGGGCTTGGCCCTCGAAGTTTTGAGCTTGGGCGCCCACAGTGATCGAGCCGATCGTAAGCAGGGCGGAGAAGATCATCTTCATCATGGGTCTAGTCTTATTAGTGGTGAAGTGATTTTTTCGGGGAACAAAGCTCCTAAGTCATCCGTGACGGAGTGCCTCATCGCTTGAGAATGGCGAAGCGTCTGCTCGGGAAGAAGCCTCTTACATTGAGTGGATGCGCTTCATTCTGGGGGAAGTGAAGTGCCTCGCTATTTGAGTTCGTATATCATCCATAGGGAAGGAGCGATTCATCTCATCGATAGTGGTACTCCTTCCCTCGAGGAGAGGCTTTTCATCCCATTAGTAGCCGTGCTCTTACCCTCAAGAAGGGGCGTTCGTTTTTGTTAGTAGTGGCACACCTAGTTATGGTTAGTCGTGCACCTTTTATCTAGTAATAAAGTTTCTTTTCGTAGTAATGACGCACCTTCTTCCTTTGTACTGCCAAGTATCGCTAGGGGAAGAGCGGACGAAGATGCATGCACTATTCTAACGGCTCTTCGGCTCAGCTCGGTATGTTTTTACTTCTCATACGGACGTTTCTTCATGACAGAAGAAGGGGAGCTATCAGCCCCACCGACAGGATATAAAAGGACCAGCCCGCATCCCCCGTGGAGGGAATGCGGGCTGGTCTCGTATAATGCTAGGTGAATGGAGTCGTCTCCTTAGATGACGCCCTGTTCGAGCATCGCCTGAGCTACCTTGAGGAAGCCAGCGACATTAGCACCCTTGACGTAGTTGATGTAGTCACCTTCGCGACCATTCTTGACACACTGCTCGTGGATGTCACTCATGATCTGATGGAGCTTAGCATCGACTTCTTCGTTGGTCCAAGAGAGGTGCATAGCATTCTGCGTCATTTCCAGACCCGAAGTAGCTACACCACCAGCGTTGACAGCCTTACCAGGAGCGAAGAGCATCTTCTTTTCTACGAAGTATTCTGCTGCTTCGGCGGTACAGCCCATGTTAGAAGTTTCAGCTACGATCGTGACACCATTAGCGTGAAGTAGCTTAGCATCCTCTTCGTTCATTTCGTTCTGAGTAGCGCAAGGCATTGCGATGTCTACCTTCTGTTCCCATGGCTTCTTACCTGCGAAGAACTGAGCGTTGGGGAACTTCTTAGCATAGTCAGAGACGACATCATTACCGCTGGAGCGGAGATCAAGCATAGCCTGGAACTTTTCAGGCGTGTTGATACCATCTGGGTCGTAGACGTAGCCGTCAGGACCGGAGATCGTGACGACCTTTGCACCGAGTTCGGTAGCCTTCTGAGCCACACCCCAAGCTACGTTACCGAAGCCAGAGATAGCGATTGTCTTGCCCTTGAGGTCGATGCCGTGTTGCTTGCAGATGTGCTGTACGAAGTATACAGCGCCGAAGCCCGTAGACTCGGGACGCAGACGAGAGCCACCGAAGGTGAAGCCCTTACCCGTCATCGTACCGGTGTGCTCGTTAGCCAGGCGCTTGTACTGGCCATACATGTAGGCTACTTCACGACCACCTACGCCGATGTCACCAGCAGGTACGTCGGTATCTGGGCCGATGTGGCGCCACAGCTCACGCATGAAGCTCTGACAGAACGTCATGATTTCGCGGTCACTGCGACCCTTAGGAGAGAAGTCTGCACCTCCCTTACCGCCACCCATTGGGAGTGTGGTGAGTGCATTCTTGAAGGTCTGCTCGAAACCGAGGAACTTGAGGATGGAGAGATTGACAGAAGGATGGAAGCGGATACCGCCCTTGTATGGGCCGATAGCGTTGTTGAACTGTACGCGGTAGCCGATGTTTACATGGACTTTACCGGCATCGTCGATCCAAGGTACACGGAAGGTAATGATACGGTCTGGCTCTACAAGGCGTTCGATGATGGCTGCCTTTTCGAACTCGGGGTGCTGGTTGTAGACTTCTTCGACAGAGAGAAGTACTTCCTTGACAGCCTGGAGGAATTCCTTTTCACCAGGGTGCTTTGCCTCGAGAGAGGCTAGAATCTCAGCTGATTTCATAACTGATCGATCTAATAGTTTTGCGTGTACGGCTCTTATGGTTGAGAGCCATGATTTCATAGGCAAATGTATGCAATGATTTTTGCCTTGGCAAATCATTCCCTTTCTTTTAATTTCTTAGGAAATAGGCTGTAACTACCGCTGTTTTCCCTATGAAGAGAAATGCCTGCTCTTTGTCTCCAAGGCGTGTGAAAATCATGGATTATTCCTCGGATTTATGAAAATATTCCGTGGTATAGTACTGGAGTCAGGACGAGGAATTTTAGATCTTCTCTATAATTATGGGGTGTCGAGGGAAATTATTCTATCCATACGAGCTCCGTCTTCGTGTGGGGAATGGCTCGCTTACATTGGACAGAGGAAGAAATTAGCGAGCTAAGCAGAGGTGGATTTGCCGTAATTCTAGACCCCATTGCCTATAGCTCGCCCCTCTATTACCTGTAGTGATGTGCATCATTACAGGAGATAGTTGAGGGAGCTTGTGGGGAAGCTCTATGGATACGAAGGTAAGGGGAGGGTGGTGATCCCTTGATCGGTAGGTGTCTTTCGGCCGGTCTGGAGCCGAAGGTATTGCTCCTATCGCTCACTACGCCCGAGGAAGCGGGTTGGGTAGAGGGAGATGAGGTAGGAGAGTAGGGTCACGGAGGCGAAGATGATCAGGAGATCCAGCGGACGTACGTCTACGGGGAGAGCCATCGCTTCGATGCCACTGCCCGAACGTATCAGCCCGAAGTGCTGCTGCAGGAGGCAGATCCCCCAGCCCATGAGCATACCCACCGACGTGCCTGCCAGGGCAATGAGTAGCCCGACACGACGGAAGACTGCCTGAGTGAAGCTTGGTGGAGCTCCGAGTGCAGAGAAGATGCGGGTGTCTGCCTGCTTCTCGATGAGGAGCATAGCGAGCGAACTGGCGACATTGAAGGCAGCCAGCAGGAGGATGAAGAGCATGATGAGGTAGGTCATCAGCTTCTCCATCCGGATGAGATAGGAGAGATCGGGGTGTTGCTCCTCACGGTCGAGCGCTACTAAGTGTCCACCGTAGAGCTTACTGACTTCAGCCTTGAAGTGCTCTGTGGATACTTCGGGTCTGAGGCGAATGGCGATGGCGGAGACTTCTTCCGCATCGTAGTCGAGTACCTCTTGGAGGGCTTCGAGGGGTAGGTAGATCGCCCCGTCGGTCTCTTGGCTTGTCGGCGGATATTGACCGATGACTTGCCCCTCAAGACTCTGGAAGGCCGAGGCGGGACTCAGTGGATTGGTGAAGCCGAGACGCTTGGGGAAGAGTACTTCTGCTGGGACTATTCCCCCACCATTCAGCGTACTATCTAGTGGGAAGAGAATAGCCGAGCCGAGGAGGATCGGTGTGACGGGCTCTCCTTCACCATCGATCAGTGCCGTAGGGGCGTGTAGCTTGGAGGCTTCGGGATGGGTACGAGCAAGGGGATAGACGGAAGAGAAGGCCGAGTCAATGCCGATAGCATCGACGACCCATTGCTGCTGCCCCGAGCGGAGCAGTGCTTTGCTCTCGAGCCTAAGGGCAATGGCCTTCGCTCCGAGCTGAGAGAGGTGCTTGCGGTAGTCGGGATAGTCGGCTAGACGAAAGGTCTTCCCCTCCTGAGTGCGTAGTAGGATGTCGGCATCTATCTGCTCTGTCCCCGCCAGGATCATCGTGACATAGCCGTTGTAGACGGAGAGCACGCAGACCAGCGCCATAGCCACGACGGCGATGGCGACGGCAGAGATCGCCGTCACATAGTTCACCGCATGCAGTCGGGTGCGACTGATGAGGTAGCGAAGGGCTATACGGAAGCTAAGCACAAGCCGTGGGGCGGGAGCTACTTGTCGTGTAGTCCTAGGAGGGTATCGATACGCTCAAGGTAGTCGAGCGAGTCATCGATGAAGAAGGTGAGTTCAGGGAGCTTGCGCAGTTGCTTACCGACACGTAGGCCGAGGTCGTAGCGAATGGTCTTAGCATTGGCACGGATGGACTCGAGCAGCTCTTCACCACGCTCTGAGGGGAAGATACTCAGTCGTACACGTGCGATACTGAGGTCGGGGCTGACCGTCACCGAGGTCACGGAGATCAGCGTACCTGGCATGCTCTGTGTCTGTATGCGGAAGAGGTCACTGACCTCCTTCTGGATAAGCCGATTGATACGGCTCATTCTTGTATTATCCATCTTGGGTCTTTACTATTCTGTTTCTTGCAAAGTTAGTCAAAGAAAGGGGAGGCCCTTTCCTTCAGTTACCTTAGAAGAGTAGGGAAGGCTCCTCTACAGGCTCTTGTTGCGATCGCTCGATGTAGCTCTGAAGAGCCTCGACGCTACTGGTCTCGGGGCAAAGGTCGAAGGGTATTCGGTAGTCGCATCCTTCGTGATAAGCTGAGCAACCAAAGGCTGTCCGCCCTCGTAGTAGTACGCCACGACCGCACCGAGGACAAGGGATCTCCGTGCTTCGTGCCTCCTCAGGCTTCGGGGGTGACAGCTGGGGGGAGAGGACGGATTGGGTCAGCTGGTAGAGCATCGCCTTCAGCTCGTCGATGAAGCTCTTGGTCTCGAGCTCTCGTCGCTCGATCTGGCGAAGCTTATATTCCCACTGTCCGGTGAGGGCTGCGCTCTTGAGCAGTTCGTAGTTGATGAGACCGATGAGCTGACGGCCCGTGTCGGTGGCGTGGATCTGATTCTTCTTGACCTTGACGATGTAGCCACGCTTGAAGAGGGTCTCGATGATGTTTGCCCGAGTAGAAGGGCGTCCGATACCATTCTCCTTCATGGCTTCTCGGAGTTCTTCGTCTTCGACTAGCTTCCCGGCTGTCTCCATCGCACGGAGGAGTGTCGCTTCGGTGTAGTACTTCGGGGGCTGAGTCTGGCGCTCCTTGAGTTCGGGGAGATGCTCACCTTGCTCTCCGACGACGAAGTTAGGGAGAAGTGCTTCTTGGGGCTCTTCTGTGTCGGAGGACTTCCCTGTGGTGTTGCCCTCGTTCGGTGGCTCAGGTGCATTCCCTTCGAATACCACTCGCCATCCAGGCTCAAGGATCTCCTTGCCCGAGGTCTTGAACTTCACCCGCTCGACAGCACCCTCGACCGTGGTCGTACTGACCTTGCAGTCGGGGTAGAAGACTGCAATGAAGTGCCGAGCTACGAGGTCGTACACCTGTTGCTCCCGCTCAGAGAGCCCTCCGGTGCGCTGACCCGTCGGGATGATGGCGTGGTGGTCGGTGACCTTCTTGTTATCGAATACCTTCTTGTCCTTGCGTATCGGCGCTCCGCTCAGCAGGGGAGCTACGAGGGTGGGATAGGGAGTGACTAGTCCTCTGAGTATACCCGCTACCTTAGGATAAAGGTCTTCGCTCAGGTAAGTCGTATCAACACGGGGGTAAGTCGTGAGCTTCTTCTCATAGAGACTCTGGATCGTCGCTAGGGTCTCTTCGGCACTCATGTTGAACTTCTTATTACACGCTACCTGTAGGCTCGTTAGGTCGAAGAGCTTCGGTGCGCTCTCCTTGCCGTCCTTCTTCTTCACGCTCGTGATGGAGAAGGGTTTTTCGACGATACTCGAGAGAGCTGCTTCGGCCTTGGCCTTATCGGTGTACTTCCCCTTATCGGCTGAGAAGAGGACTTCTCTGTAGCGGGTCTTCAGCTCCCAATAGGTCTCACTCTGGAAGTGCTCAATAGCCTCTTGACGCTCGACGATCAGTGCCAAGGTCGGTGTCTGCACCCGTCCGATGGAGAGGGGTTGCTTGCGGTCGCTCCCTCCATAGCGCAGGGTATAGAGGCGGGTAGCATTCATCCCGAGGAGCCAGTCACCGATAGCACGGGCGAGTCCTGCCTCATAGAGCGACTGATAGTCCGCCTCGTCTCTCAGGTGCTCGAAGCCTTCACGTATCGCCTCATCCGTGAGCGACGAGATCCAGAGACGGCGCACGGGCACACGGCATCCAGCCTTCTGGAGCACCCAGCGCTGGATGAGTTCGCCCTCCTGCCCAGCATCACCGCAGTTGATGACTTCGGTAGCCTGGCTGACCAGGCGCTCGATGACCTCTAGCTGTCGCTGATAGTGCTCTATGGGGATGGGCTTGATCCCAAAGCGCTCAGGGATCATCGGTAGCGAAGAGAGGTTCCAAGACTTCCAGGAAGGTGTGTAGTCGTGGGGCTCCTTCAGCGTGCACAGATGTCCGAAGGTCCAAGTGACTGCATAGCCATTCCCCTCCATGTATCCCACGCCGTGGTCTACCTGTCGGTGATTAGCTCCGAGGATCGAAGCAATGTCGCGAGCCACGCTGGGCTTCTCTGCTATACAGACGATCAAGATCTAGAGGACGAAGAGCTATTAGGATGGGTGAATTTTACTCATGCTCCTTCGAGGGGCGAAGGCGAACCGATCACCGAGGAGTTTAGTGGTGCAAAGATACGCTAAATAGCCGAGCCTCGGCCCTTCTTCGTGCGGGGCTGTAGGGGGATCTGGCGCTTGGGTGAGGAAGGGCGTCTGCCCTTGGCTTGAGGGGGCAAAAAAGCGACCTACGGTAGGTCGCCGAAAAAACCTACTGTAGGTCGTCGAGACGACCCACAGTAGGTCGCTTTTTGGGGGTACAGAAAGACTGTCCTTCTCTCCGCTCTCTAGGGGCGAGTGTCGGGACTGAAGGAGGGTGAATCGATCAGAGCTTGACGATCAGGCCGAGGGTCGGGAGAATGACCTTGCTGTAGTAGTCGAGCTGACGAATCTGCTGACGCTCTGGATCAGTGGGGTGATCCATTACTCGCCCTGAGGTATCTCGGTTGGTGTAGACGGGAGCGCTGACGTAGCTACTCAGGTAGGCATTCTGTACGTCTAGGTAGAGGTTGAGCATCCAGCGCTTGAAGTAGAACTCCTTGTCCAGACGCAGGTCGAGCTGATGCTTGGCGGGCAGGCGTAGCGTATTGAACCGCGAGTAGTCGGGGTAGGCTTGATTGGTGACCGCCCAAGCGGCCTTGTTCGTCGAGAGCTCCATATCTATAGGCGTGTAGGGCGCTCCGCCACTATAGCGCCAGGAGGCCGAGAGGTACCAGCTCTTGCCCATACGGTAGCTGATCAGCAGGTTGAGCATCTGTCTCGTATCCCAGGAGGAAGGGCGGTAGATACCGGTCTTGTCGGTGAATTCGCTTCGGAATAGCGTGTAGGTAGCTGTCGCTGAGAACTGATGCCAAGGCATGAGGCGAGCCACAACTTCGACCCCATAGGCACGCCCCTGACCTGTAGATAGTACAGCCTCAGCGCCTACCTGCCCGTACTCCGTCCCCTTGCTTGCTAGACTGATACCCTCTGCCTCGGAGATCGGGTAAGCGCTATAGGACTTGTAGAATCCTTCAGCCGAGAAGCGCAGATACTCCCCTGGGTGGTACTCGGCGCCGAGCACGGCTTGGTTCGACATGATGTACCGCAGGCGTGGCTTGTTGGGGTAGGTCCCGTCGGGGGCACGGTAGCCCATGCTCGTGTAGGAGGGCTGCATGGCGTAGCGTCCGAAGTTGGCATTCAGGTCTATATCGTCGGTGAGGGCGAAGGAAGCTGAAAACCTAGGAGAGAGCTGAGGCAAGGGATTGCTCATGGCTGAGTTGAGCGTATTACCTACAAGGTTGACTCCGAGGGCTAGCTTGAGTCGCTTGTCTAGGTATTCGTCGGAGGCTTGAGCGAAGGCCGAGTAGGCTAGTAGCTTGATATGTGCGTCGTAGGAGAGCGGTACTACCTGCCCCGACCGATAGGTGAGCCGCTCGTCTCGATTGCGGTAGTCTGCGTAGCGTAGCCCTGCACCGAAGCTGAGCTTGAAGGGTAGGGTGGTGTACACACGCTCATAGCGTAGTTTACTCTCCGTCTCATCGGACTGATATTCGGAGAGCTTGGGCAGGGCGCTATCGTTGTTCTGGTGCTTCACGCTGCTATTGCGTAGCATGTTGCGACTCAGCACCCAGCTATCCACGTGCCCCGACCCGTAGTGCTTGTACACGGCGCCCACGGTGTAGTTCCACTGCTTGTACTGGGGCAGGTAGCTCAGGATGTAGCGCTGGACCTCGGTGCCGGTGGTCTGTAGTTGGGTGTTCAGACTCATGTTGTCGATGGCTCCGATACCCAGGATCGTCAGCTCGTTGTGCGCATTGAATCGGTGCTTGTACTTGAGCTGGAAGTCGTTGTAGGTGGGTAGGAAGGGGAGCTTGATCGCCTTGAAGAGCCACTGAAGATAGGACTGGCGAGCCGAAGCGATGAAGGAGGACTTCTTCCCCAGAGGCCCCTCTATGGTGATAGCAGCGTCAGAGGCGCCCACCGAAGCCTTGAGGTGCATGCGGTCGGCATCGCCATCCCGCTGCTTGATCTCCATCACGGAGCTAAGAGCATTGGTGCGACTTGCTGGAAAAGCACCCGTGTAGAAACTAATCTCTCGGACGAAGTCGGGGTTGATCATCCCGACGACACCTCCTGAAGCTCCTTGGGTAGAGAAGTGGTTGATCACGGGGATCTCTATCCCATCGAGGTAAAAGACATTCTCCGAAGGTCCCCCACCTCGCACGATGAGGTCGTTGCGATTCGGGTCGGTAGCTCCGACGCCAGGTAGCGTCTGTACCAGCTTGGAGATGTCTCTATTGGCTCCAGCGCTCTTCTCGATCTGCTTGATGCCAAGGGTCTGTAGTGAGAGGGGGCTTTCTGCCCGCTTGAGGCGCATGTTGGGGCGGACGACGACCTCCGACAAGCTCGTGGAGGCTTCGTCGAGAGCGACGTCGATGAAGCTCGTCTGATTGCCCACGACTTGGACCTCGGCAGAGGTAGTCGTCTCATAGCCGAGCATCGTGACGATGAGGCGAACGAAGCCAGGCTTCACGCCCGAGATGACAAAGCGTCCTTCGACGTCTGTCCTTGCGCCCAGGCTGGTCCCCTGCACTCGTACGGTAGCTAGTTCTAGTGGGTCATTGCTCTTCGTACTATAGACTCGACCCTTGACCGTCCCTTGTTGGGCGAAGAGCGTAGTCACAGAGAGTAGGAGCACCAGCAGGCTGTAATAAAGCTTTGTCATTTAAATGAATTTAGGTATAAAACCTTCAGTGAATCAATCGGGATGTAAAAAACGTCATAGCATCAAAGGTAGTCAAGTTTTCGGCAATACCAGCGCTGAGAAAAGATCGAACCTGCTGAACCCCAAGTGCTTCTGTCTACACTGCCCTTTTGTGAACTTGATTCGCAAAGCGGGGAGGAAGAGTGCAACGAGATTTGACGCTCATCTGCGGACAAAGTAGGCCTTCCTCCGAGGCTGAAAAATTCGCCTCACTGGGGCTCTTCGTAACGGAGTCGTATGGCCTCGAATGAAGGATAGGATCTATGCGAGGAAAGGGGGAAGAATAATTGGCCCAGAAGGAGACCCTCGCAAGGGGGTAAAAAGGGATCTACGGTAGGTCGTCGAAAAAACCTACTGTAGGTCGTGATGACGACCTACCGTGGGTCGCACTTGCGATCTACAGTAGGTTTTATTTTGGGGGGATTGGGAGGCCCCTCGAAAGGGTGGCTTAGGGAACGAAAATCAGCGTACAGAGGATATGGGGCAGATGTGCTACCTTTGATGTGGATAACTCTTACTGATAACCCCCTTTGTAGACACATGACGAACATGAAGAATTACTCTAGAATTGGCTACTTCCTCTCTCTGGGGGTAGTAGTCCTCCTCCTGCTCTCCTCCTGCCGACGGAGTGCCCGTGTGGGCTTTGCCGAAGCAGATGCGAAGAAGCTCCCTACCTGCGACCAGATCATCATAGACTATCCCCTGGATGTCACCATACATCTGGGTCAGCCTACGGCGGTCGTCTTCGGTGACAAGATGCCCAAGAAAGTCCTTGAAGAACTTGAATTCAAGACGAAGGGGACGACGCTACTCATCGCTTCGAAGCGAGAGCTCGGAGAGAACTGGACCGATGGTCGCCATCGGGAGGATCGTGCGCATATCGACGTCTATCTCCCCGAACTCAAGGAGCTAGAAGCGACTTCCGCTGCTCAGGTGCGCCTGGCCGATAGCCTCCGTCAGCCTCACTTCGCCATCAACCTCTCGGGCGCCTCGCAGCTCACAGGCCTTCGACTCAGTACCGACGATCTGCGCCTCTTCACTTCAGGGGCAAGTAGCCTCGAAGGCTCCATCCAGGTGACGAATGGAATGGAGGTGGTCGGAGCGGGAGCATCCTCCTGTCATCTCTCTGGGATGGTAGGTGCGCTTCGCTTGATCCTCTCGGGAGCGAGCGAATTTGATGCTTCGGGCCTCCGAGTACGTCAGGCAGAGGCCCGGACCTCCGGAGCTTCGAGCGCAGACCTAGGTGCTATCGATACCTTGGGCTACCAAGTCTCAGGTGCTTCGAGCCTGCTCTATCGAGGCAAGCCCGTCATCACCGAGCAGTCTTCGACGGGAGCAAGCTCGGTGAAGCAACAGGCGAACTGATGCCCCTTCCCTCCAATAGAGGGGTATAGAAAAAGTCAAGGGCCACAGACACGATTGTCTGTGGCCCTTGACTTTATTTATAGCCGAATGACGGGGCTAGAAGTTGATCTTGATCGATGCTGGACGACTCTCCTGCCAGAAGCGATTGATCGCCGTGACGAGGAACTGATAGGTCGAGCCCTGGGGCATGCTGGGGAGAATATAATAGGGGTTGGTCGAGATGCTCACCAGATAGCTGGGGTTGGAGATATCAGGACGTACTCCCTCGGGGAAAGCGTAGACTGCATAGTAGAAGGCCGATGCAGGCTCATTGGGCTCTCTGTAGTCGTCCCAGAGGAGCATGTGCCCGTCTTCGTTCGTATCCTCTAGGATGAGGCTGATGGCAGCAGGGGCCTTAGTCTTGCCTAGGGCACCACGATATTCGGGCAGGAGGGCTCGATAGCTCTGGTAGCGAGCGATGAGGCTGTCCCCTACGCCCTTGTAGTTGCGCACGAGGTCTTCCCCTGACCACCAGGAGTTCCCCTGGCTGTGCTGCCGGCTCAGAGCGAGCTTACTCGCCAGCTGATCTCCATCCATGGTGCGAGTGACATTCTGACCGATGTAGAGCTGGGTCTTCTTGTGGGGGATATGTCGATCCCACCAGTGGGTGAGCTCCTCGTAGTCCGCTACCTGATGACCGATATTCCAGTAGACTTGTGGGATGACGTAGTCGATCCATCCTTCCTTAGCCCAGTGTAGGATGTCAGCATTGAGATCGTCATACGCCTGGAGACCATTAGTTCTGCTCCCTAGGCGGGAGGACGACTCATTGCGGTAGATACCGAAGGGGCTGACCCCGAAGCGCACCCATGGCTTGGTCTCGAGGATCGTCTGACGGACCGTGTAGATGAGGCGGTTGACATTCTCTCTGCGCCACTCTGCCTTCTGCTCGGGACGATAGCCCGTGGGGAGGCCATAGCGACTGAAGCTCTCTTCGTCGTCGAACTCCAGCCCATCCTTAGGATATGGGTAGAAGTAGTCGTCGAAGTGCAGGGCATCCACGTCGTAGCGCTCCACGATATCCTTCACGATGGAATTGATGTAGCGTACGCTCTGGGGATTACCTGGATCCATGTAGAGTAGCTTGCCGTAGCGGATGAAGAGCTCAGGGTAGCGACGTGCAGGGTGCGTGGGAGCTAGGTAGGCATCAGCGTTGCCAGCGCCACGGTAGGGATTGACCCAAGCATGTACTTCCATCCCTCGAGCATGACACTCGTCGATGACGAAGCCGAGTGGATCCCAAGGGCTATCGGGAGCAACACCCTGCTTCCCCGTGAGGTACTTGCTCCAGGGCTCAAGGCTACTTTGGTAGAAGGCATCCCCTTCAGCTCGCACCTGGAAGATGACGGCATTGCACCCTAGACGCTGAAGCAAGGCGATACGATTCGATAGGAGCTGGCGTGCCTCTTCTCTGGATAGCTTGGCGTAGTCGCTACGATAGATCGTAGGTAGCCAAGCTCCTCTGAACTCTCGCTTCAGCGGACGAGTAGGATCCGACGAAGCATCCCGACGTGTGTGTATAGCACACGAAGAGAGTAGCCAGAGGCAAGCAAAGAAAACAAAGAGGGAGGAGGTGCGTAGAGCTCCAAGACCTAGTCGAGTATTCATCGAGGAGGATAGAGGAATGGTGTATGGGATTCTAGGAGAGATGTAGGTGCTGATAGGTCTGGAGCACCCAGAGGAAGAAGGCCATGAAGGGCAGGACGAAGAGTAGGCTATCGATGCGGTCGAGGATACCACCATGCCCAGGGATGATGTTCCCGGAGTCCTTGACACCGACGCTGCGCTTGATCATAGACTCGAAGAGGTCTCCCCACGTAGCGACGATGGAGATGATGCCCCCGTAGTAGGAGAGTTCCCACCCGAGGATCAGCCCGGCTGCTACGGTTGAGGCGATGAGTCCGCCGATGAAGCCTTCCCAGCTCTTCTTAGGAGAGACGGAGGGGAAGAGCTTGTGCTTGCCCAGCGTAGAGCCAGCTAGGTAAGCTCCCGTATCATTGACCCAGATGCAGACGAAGATCGCAAGCAAGATCATCGAGGTCTGCTCATCGGTATAGAAAATATTAGCGATGCTGAGGAAGCCCCCGACATAGACCTGTCCGAAGAGGATCTTCGCTAGATCAGTAGGCATAGCTGCACGCTCGCTGTAGATACTACGTACGAGGATGTAGAGCAGGTAGCCTGCATAGGGGATGAGCAAGGCTGCATGCTCTATCCCCATATCGGCGATCTCATGAGTTGCCCAGAAGAGGTACACGGCTGCGACGGCATCGGTGATACGTCTCAAGGGGAAGATACGGTGGGTGGAGACTAGATTGGACCATTCCCAGGTACCGAGGAAGACGAGGAGACCAAAGACGATCATATAGACGAGGTGCTCTCTCAGCAGGAGTGCTGCGAGGATCAGACCTACGTAGATGGCGCCAAAGATGGCTCGCTTGAGGAGGTTACTCATTACTATTGTTATTGGGTATTTACTTCTGCTTCTGTCGTTGGAGTAGAGGGGGAGGGAGCTTCGTCAGGGCCTTGCTCCGTGCTTTGGCTCTTAGCTTCTTCGTTGGCAAGGATCAGCTCTTCGGTTCGGCTTACCCAAGCACGCTTGCCGAAGATATGCTCTACGTCCTCGGTGTAGATGACTTCACGGTCGAGGAGAAGCTGAGTCAGCGCCTTGAGTCCCTCGGCATGCTCACGAAGGAGCTCCTTGGCTCGCTCGTACTCGAGGCGAACGATCTCCCGAGCCTCTTGGTCGATGAGCTCTGCCGTACGATCGCTATAGGGCTTGGTGATGCCGTAGCCGTCGCCCTGCATGTCGTAGTAGTTCACGTTGGGGAGCTTGTCGCTCATCCCGTAGTAGGCGACCATGGCGTAGGCCGTCTTGGTCGTATGCTCTAGGTCGTTGGCTGCACCCGTGGAGATACGTCCGAGGAAGACCTCTTCGGCGGCACGACCTGCTAGGGTAGCGCACATCTGATCACGGAGCGCTTGGGTCGTGGTGATCTGACGCTCCTCGGGAAGGTACCACGCTGCACCAAGAGCCTTACCACGTGGGACGATCGTGACCTTGACAAGGGGATTAGCATACTTGAGGAACCAGCTGACCGTCGCATGACCTGCTTCGTGCAGGGCGATGCTGTGACGCTCCTCTTCGGTCGTCATCTTATTCTTCTTCTCCAGCCCGCCGACGACTCGGTCGATGGCGTTCATGAAGTCCTCTCTAGAGACGAAGTCCTTACCTGCACGGGCAGCGATCAGGGCAGCCTCGTTACATATATTGGCGATGTCTGCTCCGGAGAAGCCTGGGGTGCGGCGTGCAAGTAGATCAACATCTACCGTATCGTCGATCTTGAGCGGACGAAGGTGGACGAGGAAGATCTCCTTGCGGTCGTGTACATCGGGTAGGTCGACGTAGATCTGACGGTCAAAGCGTCCCGCACGAAGGAGAGCGGAGTCAAGGATATCGGCTCGGTTAGTCGCAGCGAGGACGATGATCCCGCTATTCGTGCCGAAGCCGTCCATCTCGGTGAGTAGCTGGTTAAGGGTATTCTCCCGTTCGTCGTTGCCACCAAGGTTATTGTTCTTACCACGGGCACGACCGACGGCATCGATTTCGTCGATAAAGATGATACAGGGAGCCTTCTCCTTGGCCTTCTGGAAGAGGTCACGCACACGGGAAGCACCTACCCCGACGAACATCTCGACGAAGTCCGACCCCGCCAGCGAGAAGAAGGGTACATGCGCTTCGCCTGCCACGGCCTTAGCCAGCAAAGTCTTCCCCGTCCCTGGAGGGCCAACGAGGAGCGCACCCTTGGGGATCTTCCCCCCGAGCTGGGTGTACTTGGCTGGGTTCTTGAGGAAGTGGACGATCTCTTCTACTTCGACCTTGGCTTCGTGAAGCCCGGCGACGTCCTTGAAGGTGACGACATTGCCTTCCTTCTCGTAGAGCTGAGCCTTGCTCTTGCCTATGCTGAAGAGCCCACCTCCGGTCATGCCGCCACCGCCACCACCAGCGCTACGACGGAGCATGAAGTTCCAGAAGATGATAATGATGATGAAGGGCGCTATATTAATAAGGAGAGTGAGCAAGCCCGAGCGGGATTCCTTGTACGTGACTTTGGCCGTGATCCCGCTCTGGTCGTAGAAGTCCGAGAAGCGGTCCACCGAAGGAATCTCTGTGGTGAGGGTGTATTCGACGCGTTGCTGCTGTCGTCCGAGCACGGGCGACTTCTGAGCGAAGATGCTATCGGCAGCCTGCTTCGTCAGTTGGCCTGTAGCTGTCTTGTCCCCTCGGTCGACGGTGATCTGGGAGAATGCGCCGTTGCGAGCCACTCGCTGGAATTCATCCCAGCTCAGGGTCTTGCTTTCGCCGAAGCCACTATCCCAGAGGAAGAGGCCTCCGAGGACTGCGAGGATCATCGCATAGATCCAGAGCTCGTTGAAGCGGAAGGGCTTTCCAGACTTACCTGTCCTTTTGTTTTGTATCATTCGTTGTTCTATTTGTCTTGCTTAAGTGTTGGCTGAAGGTCGAGATCCCTCCCGCCTTCAGCTGTACTACTAACAAAGACCATGCCTGCTAAGTTTGTTGGTGGCCTCTAGCGACCCATTGCTCCCGCCTTCTCTTGTCACGTCGGGTCGGGAGGTGGGGGAAAGTAAAGAGAGCGATGAAGCGAGGTTCACTCTACTTGATCGCTCTTGATAATAGAGGGGAGGATGCTGGGGCACCTCCTCGTTGCCCTGTGGGAGGGCGGACTTCAAGACCAGCCTCTCATCCCCCGAGCGTTTCCTGCTTCCTGGAGGGGCTAAGGCTAGGGAGAGAGACCCTCCGCTTTTTGCTGTGTAAAGGTACAACATTGCCCGTACCCGCCCAAACCCGCTGCTACGCACCCCGCCCACCATCTCTAGCTAGAACGTGGTGTACTGAAGATAGTTGAAGGTAGGACGGAGTGTGAATCTCCAAATAGCTATCTCCAAGTATCCCTATAATCTCGCTCGTCTTTGCTCTCTTGAAGAGTACTATAGCTTTTCTATATATAATCCCTGATATATCGTACTTTTGTTAGGAAGAAAACTAAGAGCTTATGAAGCACAGATACACTACTATCATTATCGGGGCAATCGTACTCGTCACGGTGGGGTTACTCACGGGATGCGTAACATTACGCCCAGCGACCATCCAGATGAATAAAGACATTCGAGCTTATACTCATGTCTACATTCCTGCAACTCAGACGAAGGAGAGCGCCATAGGGGTGCCAGTGGTAGGAGTGATCCTTCCCTATGCTCAGTCTGTCAACCCCAGGGATGTGATCGCAGGAGGATTCTCTAAAAGAGGCTTCATCGTCTTGCATGATATAGAAGAGCGAGTTCGACCGAAGACCCTTATCGTAAGCTATGGGGAAAGTGGAAGACGAAGGGTAGCTTTGGGTATGGGCTCGACAACAGAAGTAATCCTACAGTTGGTGTCTGCCGAAACGGGAGAACTTGTCGGCACAGCGACGGCTGAAGGCTGTGGCGATACAGAGTCGGACGACATCAAGCAAGCTATAACAAGAGCACTAGCCGCTCTATTCAAATAGCCCTTTTGTGTAGCAGTTTCTGCTACAGAAACTGCTACATTGGGGAGGAATATGTCCTAGGGTTGGGTCGGTCTCCACGGACCGAATACAAGTGAAAACCCGCTGTAGAAGCTGAACTTCTACAGCGGGTTTCTTTCTTATTGCGGAGAGGGCGGGATTCGAACCCGCGAAACGCTTTTGGCGTTTACACACTTTCCAGGCGTGCCTCTTCAACCACTCGAGCACCTCTCCTTTAGTTGGGCTTTTTGATGTAAGCCCTTGCTGGAAAGCTCCGCAAAGGTATAATAATATCCGTACACTTCCAAAAGTGACAACTCAGCCTTCTTGCTGGGGCATTTCGCTTCGAAGAGGAGAAGAGCTGAAGCGAAGGTTGGGGAAGAGCCGAAGCGAAGGGTGGCGAAGGGTCGGAGCGAGGCCCTGGGGAGCGATGAGGCAGGGCGCTGGGCTAAGTCCAGGGGAAAAGGTCGGGGAGGCGCCTAGAGGAAGGACTTGAGTTCGCCGAGGCGATGGATGACGTGGTTGAGGGGAAGCGCCTCGGGAACGGGGTTGCCAAGACGATTGTACCAACAGCGGTCCATCGCTACACGAGCTGCCCCCGTCATGTCGGCGCTGATGCTGTCGCCGATGAAGAGGACGTCGCTGGGCTGCGTGTTGCTTCGACGCATAGCCTCGAGGAAGAAGGTCTCCGAAGGCTTCTCTGCACCGATGTCATCCGACACGAAGAGGTCGGCGAAGTAGTCGAGGATACCGGCCTTCTTCAGGCGGGAGCGCTGCATGTCCACCATACCGTTGGAGGCGACGTAGAGGCGGTAGCGCTGGCTGAGGTAGTCGAGCGTCTCGGTGACCTCGGGCTCGAGGACAGCTTCTTCGTGCAGGAGCTGGTGGAAGAGCCGAGTCATCTCCTGGCTGTCCCCCTCAAGACCTATGGCCTGGAGCAGGCGGGGGAAGATCAGATCGTGGATCTCTTGGACGCTGATCAGTTCTCGCTTCTGTTGGCTCCAGAGGACTTCGCCGATCCAATAGAAGACCTCGAAGTACGTCGGTTCGTAGTTCATACCTTGAGCGAGGAAAGTCTTCCGAAGTGCCGTCTCCGAGGAGGGGCGGAAGGTCAGGAGGGTATTGTCGACGTCAATGAAGAGCGCTGAATATTGAGGCTGTATAGGGGTTAATTTCATAGAGAGCAAAGATATATATCGGAGGGCAAAGGTACGCCAAAGCTAGCAGAGCCACATCACCGACTTTTGTTGCATTTGCTTGGGGGCTTCGTTTGGCCCTTTTCCTTGGGTAGAAAGGAGGCCTTTTCTTAGCCCCTTCGAAGCCCCCCAAATAAAACCTACTGTAGGTCGTCGAAGCGACCCACGGTAGGTCGCTTGACCGATCCACGGTAGGTCGTTTCGGCGACCTACCGTAGGGTCCTAAACGACCCCTCCCAGCCCCCTTGGAACGGGGCTTCTTGGACGGGGCTAAATCCGTACCTTTACCTTCCAGTAGAAACAGCTACTCCTTTACACAAGATGGATACATTTGTAGCAATAGACTTCGAGACGGCAAACAGAGAGCGAAGTAGCGTGTGTAGCATCGGTCTGGTCTTCGTCGAAGGTGGCCAGATCACAGATACCTATTACCGCCTGATACGCCCACTGCCGAACTACTACAGTCGCTTCAATACCGAGGTGCACGGCCTGACGGCTCGGGATACGAATACGGCGGCCTCCTTTGATGAGGTCTGGCGGGAACTCCTCCCTCGCATCGGAAGCCTTCCGCTCGTAGCACATAATAGTAGTTTCGACGAAGGATGTCTGCGTGCCGTGCTGGCAGCCTACGGACTTCCCCCGCATCAGAATGCCTTCTTCTGCACCTGTCGACAGGCACGTCGGGTCTTCCCCCGCCTGCCGAATCATCGCCTAGGCACCGTCGCTCGGCACGTGGGCTATCGGCTGGATCACCATCACCACGCCCTAGCGGATGCTGAGGCCTGCGCCTACATCGCCCTCCGGGTCTTCTGAAGATGGAAATGAGAGCCTGTAGCTCATGTAGGAGGGTACTAGTGGAAGCTTTGGATGAGATTAAATGCCTAACTTTGTATGGATAGCATACAGCTATCGCTTATTGCCTATGACTGCTATACATCAATTATGTCTCGGGGTCTTATCCCTCTTTGGAGGTATGAGCCAAGGGGCTGAGACACCAAGAGACATAGAGCATCTCACTGATGAACTGAAAGAATCTCTCAAGAAGAGCGATAAGGAGCGTCTGCTCGAAGACCGCCGTCACATCGAGAGAGATATGCGCATTGCCCTAGAGAAGACCAAGCTAGAGCTGAATCTATAATGAGCAAGAAGCATACTCACACAGAGCTGGAGGCTCGTGCTGAAGAATCTCAGTCTACGGTCATGCGTATGACGCAGGAGACCTTTGCCGATACAGGGATACTCCCTAGTGCTAAGGAGCTGACTGAGTACAAGGAGCTTGACTCTCGTTTCATAGACTTCTTCCTAGAGACAGCTAAGCGAGAGCAGGAAGCACGCATTGCTCAGAATGACCGGATCCTGGGGCTAGCTGAAATGAAGGAGAAGAAGACTTCTGCAGACAGACGTATGGGGATGGTACTGGCCTTCATCCTATTCCTACTTATCATTGGTCTAGTGGCCTACGCTCTGTACCTCGGTAGCCCTTGGATCGCAGGTGTCTTGGCTGCCCTATCCGTGGGTGGGGTCGTTCGAGCCTTCACGAATGCTCATCGATCAGACAAACCCTAAGTAATTACTATTCCCCCAAGAGCACATAGCCCCGAAGGATAAGCCTTCGGGGCTATGTGCTCTTGGAGGAGGCTTTTTGTCCTTGATCTTCGATCCAAGAAGACCTTCCTCCCAGATTAGTTTCGAGTGAGATGAGGTGTACTTTCCTCCTCTCTACACGGGCTAAGTGTATAGATTTGACTACCTTTGTCGCCGTAATAGACGAACTTATATATTAAGATGCAAGACATTCGCAACATAGCAATTATCGCCCACGTCGACCATGGTAAGACGACGCTGGTCGATAAGATGCTCCTAGCCGGCAAACTCTTCAGAGATGATAAGGCTGCCGAAGTAGATACCTACCTAGATAACAATGACCTAGAGCGAGAGCGTGGGATCACGATCCTCTCGAAGAATGTCAGCATCCGCTACAAGGATGTCAAGATCAATATCATCGATACCCCAGGGCACGCCGACTTCGGGGGTGAAGTAGAGCGTGTGCTCAATCTCGCCGACGGATGTCTCTTGCTCGTCGACGCCTTCGAAGGCCCTATGCCTCAGACACGCTTCGTCCTGCAGAAGGCTATCGAGATGGGGCTTAAGCCCATCGTCGTCATCAATAAGGTCGACAAGCCTAACTGCCGTCCCGAGGAAGTGCAGGACATGGTCTTTGACCTCATGTTTAGCCTCAACGCTAGCGAAGAGCAGCTCGACTTCGAGACCATCTACGGCTCCGCTAAGCAGGGCTGGATGAGCAAGGACTACAGAGAGCCCACCGAAGATATCTCCGTTCTACTAGATACCATCCTCGAGCAGATCCCTGCTCCTACGCAGATCGAAGGGCCTGCACAGATGCTGATCACTTCGCTGGACTACTCCTCCTATGTTGGGCGTATCGCCGTAGGGCGTGTACACCGAGGTACCTTCACCGAAGGGCAGGAGGTCGCCCTCTGCAAGCGGGATGGATCGATCGCAAAGATGAGGATCAAGGAGGTGAATATCTTCGAAGGCCTTGGCCGTACGAAGGTCAATAGCGTCTCGTCGGGTGATATATGTGCTCTGGTCGGGATCGAAGGCTTCGAGATCGGGGAGACCCTCACGGACGTCGCTACCCCCGAACCCCTAGAGACCATCGCCGTCGATGAGCCGACGATGAGCATGCTCTTCACGATCAACAATTCGCCTTTCTATGGGCGTGAAGGGAAGTTCGTCACCTCCCGTCATATCCACGACCGCCTGATGAAGGAGCTGGACAAGAACCTTGCCCTACGTGTCGAGCCCGCCGAGACAGCCGATAGCTGGATCGTGTACGGCCGAGGCGTCCTGCACCTCTCCGTCCTGATCGAGACCATGCGCCGTGAGGGCTATGAGCTCCAGGTCGGCCAGCCCCAGGTCATCATCCACGAGATCGACGGCGTACCCCACGAGCCCGTCGAACTACTGACGGTAAACCTCCCCGAAGAATCAGCCAGCAAGATCATCGACGTGGTCACTCGTCGTAAGGGAGAGATGACGATGATGGAGACGAAGGGCGACCGTACCTTCCTCGAATTCCACATCCCTTCACGTGGGATCATCGGGCTGAATAACTACGTGCTCACTGCTTCGGCAGGGGAAGCAGTCCTTGCCCATCGCTTCCTCGAGTATCAGCCTTGGAAGGGGGACATCGAGCGTCGTAATAATGGCTCGATCATCGCTCTGGAGACGGGTACGGCCTATGCCTATGCGCTGAACAACCTTCAGAGCCGTGGGCGCTTCTTCATCGCTCCACAGGAAGAAGTCTACGCAGGCCAAGTCGTCGGGGAGCACACCAAGGAAGGTGACCTCGCCGTCAATGTCTGCAAGAGCAAGAAGCTGACGAATATGCGTGCTTCCGGTAGTGACGACAAGGTATCCCTTGCCCCACCCGTGGTCTTCAGCCTAGAGGACGCCCTCGAGTACATCCGCCCCGACGAATATGTCGAGGTGACGCCCGTCTCGATGCGTATGCGTAAGATCATCCTCGACGAGACCGAGCGCAAGCGCCAGAATAGACAAGCCTAAGCACCCACATACATGACCCTATGAGTAGCGACCAATATACGTAGCCTCTTCGCTAGAGGGAGTATATTGGTCGCTACTGTTCCTTAAATACGGACTTATGAACGGATAAACGACCACTCACACATACACTCACACTAACTACACGACACATGAAAGCCATTCGTCTGGGGCTCCTTCCCCGTATCATCATCGCCATCGCTCTGGGTATCGGCCTGGGGCTCATAGTGCCTGATGGGGTGACGCGCCTCTTTTTGACCTTCAACGCAATCTTCTCACAGTTCCTCGGCTTTGCCATCCCACTGATCATCCTTGCCCTCGTGGCGGAAGCCATCGGGAGCATCGGGCACAGCGCTGGGAAGATGCTCCTACTCACCGTAGCCATCGCTTACGGCTCGACGGTCTTCTCCGGCTACTTGGCCTACTTCACGGGGGATGCTATCTTCCCGCACCTGATCGAGCCGGGGAAGGTAGAGCAACTCCAGAGTGCAGGGGAAGCGCTCACGCCGTACTTCACCATAGAGATGCCCCCGGTGATGGGCGTGATGACGGCGCTGGTCCTTGCCTTCATCCTAGGCTTGGGTGTAGCGCATCTGGAGTCTAAGGCCCTCAAGCACGTGATCGTCGACGTCAAGGACATCATCTCGGGAGTCATCGAGAAGGTGATCATTCCGCTCCTCCCGCTCTATATCTTCGGGATCTTCCTCGAGATGGCGAGCAGTGGCAAGGTTGCCGGTGTGCTGGTCGTCTTCATCAAGATCATCGGGGTGATCTTCGCCCTACACATCCTGCTGCTCCTGCTCCAGTTCACGGTCGCTGGGGTGATCGCGAAGAAGAACCCCCTCCGCCTACTGGGGAATATGCTCCCGGCCTACTTCACGGCGCTGGGCACAGCCTCCTCGGCGGCTACGATCCCTGTGACGCTGGCGCAAGCGAAGAAGAGCGGTGCCTCCGACGGCGTCGCTTCCTTCGTCGTCCCTCTGTGTGCGACGATTCACCTCTCGGGGAGCACTCTGAAGATCGTCTCCTGCGCCCTAGCGCTTATCCTGATGCAAGGGGGTACGTACGATCTGGGGCTTTTCACGCACTTCATCCTGCTCCTCGGCGTCACGATGGTGGCGGCGCCGGGCGTACCGGGCGGAGCGATCATGGCGGCGCTGGCGATCCTGCAGTCGATCCTCGGCTTCACCGTCGAGGAGCAAGCGCTGATGATCTCTCTATACATCACCATGGATAGCTTCGGCACGGCCTGCAACGTGACCGGCGACGGAGCTATCGCCCTCGTCGTAGACAAGCTCCTTGGGCACAAGGTCCAGGGGAGCGCCACAGCATAATGAATCACATCATCGACCGAAAGACTCAAGTCCTCGAGGCTCTAAAGAACTATCGCCGTCGCCTCGCCCCTTCACCCGAAGCACCAGAGCTTCGTGCCGCCCTCTTCGACATGGATGGCGTGCTCTTCGACTCCATGCCAGCGCACAGCCGTTCGTGGCAGGAAGCTGCTCGGGAGGCGGGCCTAAGGATGAGCGAGGAAGACGCCTACTGGTTCGAAGGCCAGACGGGGGGCTACACGATCACGCTCCTCTACCAGCGCACCCACGGCCGTCCCGCCACGCCCGAAGAGATCACTTCGCTCTACCAGCGCAAGACGGAGCTCTTCACCCGCTACAATTCCGGCAAGACTCTTCCCGGCGTCGAGCAGGTACTGGCCCAACTCTCCGCCCTTCGTCGCCTCGTCGTCACGGGCTCGTCGCAGCCTTCGCTCCTCGACCGCCTCGACAGCGCCTTCCCCGGGGTCTTCTCGCCCGCCCTCATGGTGACGGGCAAGGACGTGCGCCGAGGCAAGCCCGACCCCGAGCCCTACCTGATGGGCTTGGAGAAGGCGGGGGTACGCCCCTCGGAAGCCTTCGTCGTGGAGAATGCGCCCATGGGTGTCCGCTCGGCGGTCGGAGCGGGGATCTTCACGATCGCCGTGAATACGGGCTTGCTCCCCGACAGTGCCCTCTCTGACGAAGGTGCCGATCTTGTCTTCGGCTCGATGCCCGAATTGGCCCAAGCTCTTCCACATCTCCTTGCCCTCTGGTCCAAGGCGCTGTAGCTTCCGTCCCTTCGCCCCTTGCCCTAGGGGCTAAGGCGCTGTAGCTACTCCCGCCCTTTTAGGCGGGCAATCGCCTTCCTCTTTCCCCGCTTCAAACGAAGAAGGGCTGGCTTCGCAACTGCGGAGCCAGCCCTTTCCTTTTGTCCTTCGCTAGGCAAGGTGTCCAGCCTTGCGAAGGCTCGTTTTTCTCCCGCCTTGCGCCCAGTGAATGAGCGCTGTGGGCAAGGCGCAAAATTTCCGTACGTAAGAAAATAAATTTCTGTACGTAAGAAAAAATATTTTCGTACGTAAGAAAATTTATTTCCGTGCGCACGAAAATTTCCTTGCGTGCGCACGGCGTTTTTTCGCCCTTCGGAAGGAAGCCTTTTTCCTTCCGAAGGGCGGTCTTTTTTCTTCCCTAGAGCGATCCGTTTTCCTTCGGACGAAGGGAAATTTTCCTGCCTAGGAAAAAATATTTTCCAAGCTTGGAAAACGAACTTTCCTACCTGGGAAAATTCCCCGCCTTCCGTAGGAAAAAATGACGCCTTCCGTAGGGAAAAATGACGCCGTGCGGAAGGCGGAAAATTTCCGTGCGCACAGAAAAAAATTTCCGCATATGCGAAAATATTTTTTCGTATATGCGGAAATAAATTTTCTTATATACGGAAATTTTCTTCCGTATATGTGCCGTTTTTTCGCCCTGCCTGCGCTAGGGGAAGAGGGTGGGCAAAGGGTCGCTAGCGGAGGCGGGTAGAGCCCTTCGTCTCGGGGCGCTTTGGCACGGTGGCTACCGCCGTCGTCGAGGGCGTGGTAGCCTTCGCTCCTTGGCCCTGGTGGTAGCCTTCGCTCCTTGGCCCTGGGCGATGTAAGAGAAGGGTTCGCTGACGAAGATCCGAGCCTTGTGCCAAAGGAGGCGACGCTCGAAGTCCATGAAGGCTTCTCGAGTCTTCGCACTCACTTCGGGCAGGCCTGCGGAGGTCGAGGCGGAGAAGTAGCCAGAGCCTCCTCCGAGCCAAGCCCGCTCGGCCAGCGCCAGCATGTGCGGGTAGAGCCCGCTGTCGGCCTTCACCGCTCGGGGTGCTTCGGCGGGGCGGTCGCCCCAGACGCAGAGGATCGCTCCCCGCTGGCTCGAGGCGCTGGAGCTCAAGCCCAGGATGCGCCTGCTGTAGAGCATCTCCAGATCGGCCGAGGGGGCGCTCGCTTCGAAGGCCCTCAGGCGGGCTTCGGTGGCGGGCTGGGCGTAGGTGCTGAGCCCCTTGGCGCTCGAGAGGTGAAGGAGGTCGACCGCCTTCTCCCCGAACTGTGCCTCAGGATCCCAAACGATCGCCTTCCGCCCAAGCGACTCTACGTGCGCCACCAGTTCGGAGGTGAACTGGGGATCCTTCGGCGAGGCTTCGTCGGTGACGAGGTGGATGTAGGGCACGTCGAGGCGCTCGGAGAGTTCGGTGAGCAGCTCCTTGAGGACGCGCTTGCCCTGGGGCGAGTGCATGTCGAAGCCCATGGCATGGGAGAAGAGCGCACTTGCCCCCGCCAGATCAAGCTCGGGGATGAGCGTGATACGGTGCTCCTGGCACAGACGGGCTAGCTCCTCCAGATCCGCCGGGCTGTAGTACTTGCCGGGGAGGAGCGCTGTGTACTTCGGGTCGGTGAGCTGTGGGTAGCGCTGGCTCCCGAGGCGCCAAGCTTCCCGATCCGTCAGGTGCAGGTGTAGGGCGTTGACCTTGTACTGGGAGAGGAGGCGGATCTGCTTCTTCAGTTCGTCCATGGGCACGAAGGTGTCGCCGAGCCCGAGCATCAAGCCCCGCATGCGGAAGGCGGGCCAGTCGATGATGTCGCACGCCTCCAGTTCGCCCTTCCTGTCGGCCGAGAGGATCAGTTGCTCGAGGGTCTGAAGGCCTCGGTACAGCCCTACGATATCGGGCGAATCGATGGAGATCCCGCTGGGCGTGATGCGCAGGCGGTAAGCTTCGTCCTTGTTGAAGAAGATCTTGGGGATGGAGGGGACGATGGTCGTGCGAATGAAGGTGCTTCCGTGAGCGTCGGCAGAGTAGCCGTGCTTGCGAAGGAGACCCTTGATCTCGTCTTGGAGGTAGCGCCCCTCGGGCTTGAGTCGGCTGATGGAGCATCTTCCTCGGAGCGTCTCGACGTACTGAGGTCGGGGAAGGAGCTTGTCGACAGATGCTCGGGCGCTTGTGCCCGCCAGCAGAAGACTCCCGAGAGCCAGGAGTAGGTAAGGTCTACGTGCCATGTGGCGAAGTGGTTCGTTGGGGAGAGGTAGCTATCATCCTCTCCGTAGTAAATAGGGATTGCAAGAGTGGGAAGGCGCCTCCCGACAGAAGCGTATCTAATCACGACTAGAGATAGATCTAGTCGTAGAGACGAGGCAAGCCCTCCCTTATTAACGAAGCAAAAGAGGATGTGCAAAAGCGTTTGCACATCCTCTTTTTTCCTTTCGAGCCTCTTGTCGGATTCGAACCAACGACCCCGAGATTACAAATCACGTGCTCTGGCCAACTGAGCTAAAGAGGCAGGTGGGTAAGCGACCTATATCGCACCGCTACGACCTAATACCCTTGCTGCGATCAAGCCCTGGGGGAGTCAAAGGGAGCTGGTCGTATAGGACTTACCCGACGCAAAAGTAGTATAAATATCCGAATATGCAAGGGGGCTAGGCAGAGGGTAAGCCTCTCGGTGCCTAGTCTTGCCCTTCGTCGAGGTCGTCCCAGTCCAGCTCGAGGTCACTGGAGCCGTCGTCATCCCACTCGCCTTCGTCCCAGTCTTCGTCCTCGTCGTCTTGGGCGGGGAGAGGAAGATCTTCGTCGTCGTCCCAGCTGAGGGAGGTGACGTCGATGGCCTGCTGGATAATTGATTCTCGCTGGTGCTTCGTCTCACGATTGAGCTCCTGCCAGAGCGTATCCTTCAGTTCGGTCAGCCCCTGATGAGCCGCCGCCGAGATGAAGAGGATGGGGAGGTCTTCGGGTAGCTCTTGGCGTAGCTCATCCACGAGCCAGCCCTGGATCTCTTCGTCGATGAGGTCGCTCTTGGTGATGCAGAGTACCTTGCGCTTCTCCGTGAGCTCGGCGTTGTACTTGACTAGCTCTCCTAGGAGAAGACGATACTCGCTAGCGATGTGCTCGGTATCGGCGGGGATCATGAAGAGGAGCAAGGCATTGCGCTCGATGTGACGCAGGAAGCGGAGGCCAAGGCCTCGTCCTTCGGCAGCGCCCTCGATGATACCGGGGATGTCGGCCATGACGAAGGAGCGGTCATCACGGTAGCGTACCATCCCGAGGTTGGGCTCTAGGGTAGTGAAGGGGTAATTAGCGATCTTGGGCTTCGCCGCCGTCAGTACGGAGAGGAGGGTGGACTTCCCTGCATTGGGGAGGCCTACCAGCCCTACGTCGGCCAGCATCTTGAGCTGGAGGATGACGGTGAGTTCCCGGGAGGGCTCTCCAGGCTGAGCGTAGCGGGGCGCTTGGTTCGTAGAGGTCTTGAAGAAGGTATTGCCCTTCCCTCCACGTCCGCCCTTGACGAGGAGCTCCTGCTGGCCGTGGCGGTTGAGGTCCATGATGAACTCCCCTGTGAGAGCGTCGTAGACTACGGTGCCTACGGGGACTTCGATGACTTGGTCCTCACCGTCACTACCTGTGGAGCGATTGCCACTGCCACAGCCTCCGTTGGTAGCGATGACGTGGCGCTGGTAGCGAAGGTGCAGGAGGGTCCAGTAGTTCTCATTGGCGCGGATATAGATGTCGCCCCCTCGTCCGCCGTCGCCACCATCGGGGCCACCCTTGGGGATGTACTTCTCTCTACGGAAGTGGGTAGAGCCACGTCCTCCCTTGCCCGAGCGGCAGTAGATCTTGACGTAGTCTACAAAGTTTGATTCTGCCATAGTGGCTCTCCTCTTCTATATTGTGATATGATGAGACAAAAATAAGGAAAGGCACGTACCTGAAGGAGAGCTGGATCTTCGCCCGAGCGAAGAGCTACACTTCAGGTACCATGCCTTGTCCTCCAACCGTGGGTCTTGGAGCTCGCTTCGGCTACAGACAGTGCTGTCTCTAGCCTAGGGTATCTATGACCTCTCCTATGCGAGCTGTGATATCTGAGATAGCGCCACTGCCTGGGATGGCATGGTGGACACCCTTCTTGCCGTAGTGCTCAGCGATAGGGGCGGTCTGAGCGTGGTAGACATCGAGGCGCTTCTTGATCGTCTCGAGGTTGTCATCGCTACGTCCGCTACCCATCCCTCTCTTGAGGAGGCGCTGGATCAGTTCGTCTTCGCCGACACGGAGCTCGAGGACTGCGTGGACGGCAGTGCCATGCTTGGCAAATAGTTCGTCAAGGGCTTCCGCCTGAGCGACGGTGCGGGGGAATCCGTCGAGGATGAGCCCACGCTTAGGCTGACGTTCTTCTAGGACCTTCTCGATCATCCCGATGATCAGGCCGTCAGGGACCAGCTGTCCAGCGTCGATGAAGCTCTTAGCGGCCTTACCCAGCTCGCTCTCCTGCTTTATCTCTTCGCGTAGGAGATCCCCCGTAGAGATGTGATCGAACCCATACTGTTCGATGAGGACTTCACTCTGCGTCCCCTTCCCAGAGCCTGGGGCTCCGAAGATCACTAAATTAAGCATCGTTTCTTTCTATCTGTGTTAGTCTTTTAATTGATAAATATCCTTGAGCATACGTCCGTAGTTATCGTAGTCTAGGCCGTGACCGAGGATGAACTTCGTCTCGATCTCCATGGCTACGTAGTCTGCCTGCACGTCGCACTTGATCGCTTCAGGCTTGATGAGCATCGTGGCGATGTGCACTTCCTTAGCTCCGAGGGAGTAGAAGTGCTTCTTCAGGTGGAACATGGTGAAGCCCGTGTCGATGAGGTCTTCGACGATGACCACGACACGCCCCTCGAGGGACTGGCTCACGGGCATGACCTCCTTGAGCTTGCCTGTACTCTCGGTCCCTTCGTAGCTACTATAGCGAGCGAAGGCTACCTCAAAGTCCTCGTCGATGGCATACATGAGCTCTGAGGCGAACATGAACGAGCCGTTCATGATGCATACGAAGAGCGGATCACGACCCTTGAAGTCGTCTCTCAGACGCTCTCCGAGCTTCTTGACAGCCTGGCTGATCGTCTTGGCATCGATATAGGGGACGAAGGTGCGCCCCTTGAGTACTATTTCTCTCATTGACAGATGATACTGGTCGTTAACTACTACGGTTAGCTAATAAGAAGATGCAAAGTTAACATTATTATGGGAGATGATGAATTTCGTGAGGAAAGTACCCCCGACGTCGGAGCTAACTCTGGGGTGAGGGAAAGATGGGAGCTCAAGGGGATATTTTGCGACCTACGGTAGGTCGCCGAAAAAACCTACTGTAGGTTGTGATGACGACCTACCGTGGGTTGCATCGACGACCTACAGTAGGTTTCTTTTCAGCTCTCCAGAAGGACCTGCTGAAGTCGGGTCGTGGTGACGGGGGTCCTCCCGTGGAAAGGGTACTTCGAAGGGTGGGGGAGGAAGGGCTTCTTTTTCCCCCATGAAAATGGAGCGAAATCGGGGGAAGCTGGAGGGGGTAGAAACGAGGGGGAAGAGCTCCCTCCAGAGGGAACGCTTGGACGAAGGAGGAGGGAGAAAGCGTATCTTTGCGCCATGAAAAACGAAGGAACGAGAGCCCTAGGGGCTCACCTGAGTCTCCTAGGTGCTGCCGTCTGCTGGGGCCTCATGTCACCTCTGGGCAAGGACGCACTACAGCACGGGATCAGTGGGATCACCTTGGTCTCCTTCCGAGTACTCGGCGGAGCGATACTCTTCTGGCTCGCCTCGCTCTTAGCACCAAGAGAGCGGGTCGCACCTCGGGATCGTATGCTCTTCGTCGGAGCGGCGATCTTTGGGCTGGTGTGCAATCAGTGCTGCTTCACCATCGGGCTAAGTCTCACGAGCCCCATCAATGCTGGGATCGTCACTACGACGATGCCTATCTTCGCCCTCATCCTGTCGGCCCTCATCCTGAGGGAGCCGATCACCCAGCAGAAGGCACTAGGCGTCGCCCTCGGGTGCTGTGGCGCCTTCCTCCTGATCTGGAGCAGTGCACAGGCTTCGGGCTCGGCACTCCAGCTGGGGGATATACGTGGGGATCTCCTCTGCGTCGGAGGGCAGGTGTCCTATGCACTGTATCTGACGATCTTCGGGAAGCTCGCAAAGAAATATTCGGTCTTCACGGTGAATAAGTGGATGTTCCTCTGGGCCTCGATCCTACTCCTGCCCTGGACGGCAAGCGAAGTCCTCACGACGAACTTCTCCTCGCTCTCGACGAAGACCCTGCTGGAGGTCGGCTACGTCGTCTTCTTCGGCACCTTCGTCAGCTACCTCTTGATGATCAATGGACAGAGGACGCTTCGCCCTACGGTCGTGAGCATGTACAACTATGTCCAGCCCATCGTGGCCGTCGTGGTGAGCGTCATCCTTGGGCTAGCACTCTTCACCTGGTGGCATGCGCTGGCGATCGTCCTGATCTTCTGTGGTGTCTGGCTCGTGACCATCGCCCGAGGTCGAAGGTCTTCTCCCGCCCGATCGTAGCGAAACCCTTGATCGGACCAACCGAAAACAAGAGCGCCCCCACAGCCTACGATAGGCTGTGGGGGCGCTCTTAGCTTAGGGTGCGAAGGGACTACTTGCGACGCTTAGCAGGAGCCTTCTTCGTGGTAGCCTTCTGAGCAGGCTGTTCGACAGGTTCGACTGCAGCGGGCGCCTTCTTGGTGACCGTGAGATCGAGGTTCTGAAGCAGATCCGTCAGGTCAGGAAGGGTAGGATTACCTACTTCGAGCGTACCAGCATCCAGGGCTTCACGCTTGTCCTTCATATCCATCTGGTAGTAGATGCTACCGAGGATCCCCTTGATGTTGTCAGGGCGAGACTTGTAGGCGATCTCCAGAGCAGGCAGGGCAGCCTTCAGCAGGTCGTTAGCCATCTTAGACGTGGCCTGTGTGACTTCGCTATTCTCGTAGAGCTTAGCAGCTGCGTTGTAGAGACCAGCACCGAGATAGATGAAGGCATTGGTGTTGGAGGGGTCAGCCTTAGCAGCCTTGTAGTACCAACCGAGGGCACTCTTCAGATCCTTGTCTTCGAGAATAGAGCCCTTGACGAGCAGTGCCGTAGCGTCCTGAGGATTGGCAGCGAGGCGATCATCGAGGAGCTTGTTTGCTTCAGCTTCCTTACCGCTCTGCTGGTAGATGTTCACCAGATTCACTAGGAAGTAAGGCTCATCAGGAGATGCCTTAACGGCCTCGATGAGTACAGGGATCGCCCCTACAGAGTCCTTCTTAGCGAAGAAGGCAGAGACAGCCCACTGGTGGACATCCTTAGGGTTGAGCGAGATCGAACCGAAGCGATTGTAGAGGTCGATGACACGGTCATAGTTGCGCAGGGAGCTCGCTGCACCGATGGCGTAGTAGGCAGCGTTCATCGCCGTGGAGTCGATGGTAGCTACGTCCTTGTCTTCAGCGAAGAGAGGAGCCTTCTTGACTGCGAGGAACTGCTCCAGAGCATCGACACCTTCGGCGTACTTGTTGTTCTGCAGGAACCACGCACCGCCGTTGAAGAGCTGGACGTAGTCATTGTGTAGGACTTCCTGAAGCTTCTTGGAGTACTTGAGGTTGACCTTACCCTTTTCGTTGGGCTGGCTCTCGATCTCGTAGACCTTGAGCCATGAGGGTACGGAGGCCGTCAGAGCTACATACATGGGCGTGCGATCCATGTTCTGATCGATCGCAGCCTTCTTGAACTCTTCGGTATAAGCCTTATTCTCGATGAGCCCAGCTACATACCAGGTGTAGGGGTCATTCTTCGTCTCATCGTTGGCCAGAGCCTCCGTGATGAGTCGGCGAGCTTCAGCGAAGTCAGGCTTGTCGGAGTTAGCGATCTTCTCAGCTGACTTGACGTTGGCTACCTGGGCGAAAGCGCCAGCAGAGGTCATCAGACCTAGGGCAATAGCACAAACTAATTTCTTCATTTTCATTCGGTGTTAGTGTGTCTAGTTATTATTGTCTTCGTTGAGAGCTCGGTCGAGGAACTCCTGGGGGAGCTGATCCTGTAGAGTCTCACCTTGGATAGGAGTAGCTTCGGTGGGGGAGGAGGTTTCGCTGGTAGCTTCGTCAGTGATTTCCTCTTCCTCTTCGGAGAGGACCTGGCAGACGGAGGCGATCTCATCCCCTCGCTTCTTCAGGTCGATGATACGCACACCCTGGGTAGCGCGACCCTGGACGGAGATATCACGAGCATGGACACGGATGGTGATCCCGCTCTTGTTGATGATCATCAGATCGTGCTCATCGGTCACGGGACGGATCGCTACGAGTTCGCCCGTCTTGTCCGTGATGTTGAGGGTCTTCACGCCCTTGGTACCCCGGTTGGTCTTGCGGTAGTCTTCGACGACGGAGCGCTTACCATAGCCCTGCTCACTGATGACGAGGATGGTCTCTTCGGTACCCTGAGCTACGGTGAGCATACCGATGACTTCGTCTCGGCCGTCATCGTCGAGCGTCATGCCTCGTACGCCTGTAGCGTTGCGACCCATAGCCCGGACAGCGGACTCGTGGAAGCGTACCGCACGGCCGTTGCGATTGGCGATGAGGATCTCGCTGTCGCCGTTCGTCAGGCCGACGCCTACGAGCTGGTCGCCCTCGACGAGGTTGATGGCGATGACCCCATTAGCACGGGGGCGAGAGTAAGCCTCCAGCAGGGTCTTCTTGATCGTACCACGCTTGGTGCAGAAGATGAGGTAGTGGGAGTTCACGAACTCGGTGTCTCGTGTGAGATTCTTCACACGGATGAAGGCATTGACTCGGTCTCCAGGCTCGATGCTCAGGAGATTCTGCAGTGCACGCCCCTTGGCATTCTTAGCACCTTCGGGGATCTCATATACCTTGAGCCAGTAGCAACGCCCCATCTGAGTGAAGAGGAGCATCGTCTCATGCATCGAGGCCGAATAGATGTACTCGATGAAGTCTTCGTCTCGTGTATCGCTACCCTTAGCACCTACACCGCCACGAGCCTGTGAGCGGAAGTCGGAGAGGGGAGTGCGCTTGATGTAGCCGTGGTGCGAGATGGTGATGACCATGTCGTCATCGGCGTAGAAGTCTTCAGGATTGAACTCTTCGGCCGTGTAGATGATCTCGCTACGACGCTCGTCGCCGTACTTCTCCTTGATCTCGAGAAGCTCCTCACGGATCAGCTGAGCACGTAGCTCCTTGTCCGCTAGGAGGGCCTTTAGTCGCTCGATCTCCTTCATCAGGGTAGCGTACTCTTCCTTTAGCTTCTCACGCTCCAGACCCGTCAGAGCACGTAGACGCATATCTACGATAGCTCGAGCCTGGATGAGCGATAGGGAGAAGCGCTCCATCAGGTGCTCGATGGCTTCCTGAGGTTCGCTAGCTGCACGGATGATGCGGATGACCTCGTCGATATTGTCTACGGCGATGATCAAGCCCTCGAGGATGTGGACACGCTCCTCAGCCTTGCGTAGCTCGAACTGTGTACGGCGGTAGACGACATCATGACGGTGCTCGATGAAGAGCTCTATGAGGTCACGTAGGTTGAGTAGCTGAGGACGCCCCTTGACGAGGGCAATATTATTGACGCTGAAGGAGCTCTGCAGTGCTGTCATCTTGTAGAGCTTATTCAGGACGACACCCGAATTAGCATCACGCTTGATGTCGATGACGATGCGGATCCCCTTGCGGTTCGATTCGTCGGAGATGCCCGAGATGCCTTCGATCTTCTTGTCGGTGATCAGGTCTGCTATTCCCTTGACCAGCTCACTCTTATTGACCTGATAGGGTATCTCGGTGACGATGATACGCTCGTGGTTGTTGTGCTCCTCGATCTCGCAGCGACTGCGGATGACGATACGTCCACGCCCGGTCTCGAAGGCCTCACGTACGCCTGCATAGCCGTAGATGATCCCGCCGGTAGGGAAGTCTGGAGCCTTGATGTATTCGATCAGTCCTGAGGCATCGATCTCTCCGTGGTGGTCGATGTAGGCCACGCAGGCGTCGATGGACTCAGACAGGTTGTGCGGAGCCATGTTCGTCGCCATCCCGACGGCGATCCCTGCCGAGCCGTTGACTAGGAGGTTAGGGAAGCGAGCGGGTAGGACGGTAGGCTCGACGGTGGAGTCGTCGAAGTTATTCTGGAAGTCTACAGTATCCTTGTCGATGTCTCGGAGCATCTCGCTGGCCAGACGATTGAGGCGCGACTCCGTGTAACGCATCGCTGCTGGTGAGTCGCCGTCGATTGACCCGAAGTTCCCCTGACCTTGGACCAGCGGATAGCGGAGGTTCCAGGGCTGGGCAAGACGCACGAGGGTACCGTAGATGGAGGAGTCTCCGTGTGGGTGATAGTACTTCATCACCTGCCCGACAGCGCTGGCGCACTTACGGGTGGGCTTGTCATAGGTATTACCGTCTTCGTTCATGGCGTAGAGCACACGACGATGGACGGGCTTGAAGCCATCACGTACATCAGGGAGAGCACGAGAGACGATGACCGACATAGAGTAGTCTATGTAGGCAGTCTTCATCTCATCCTCGATGTTGATGTCTATAATTCTGTCTTCTCGATCCAGCATTCTAGTCTAAAAGTTGTATTCACTTGTGTAGGCACGTATGGAGTGCACTACCAAGGCTCTAAGATACTACTTTTTGGGCAAATGTGCCCCTTTTGCCCGCCATTCGTCCCTAGATCACCTCCCGTCTCTACCCTTTTCTTTGCCTGGGGATGGCAGAGGGAGAAAAGAGGGCTGTAGAGTGTGGCTGGGAAGGGGCGCTGGAGAGGGGCAAAAAACGACCCACGGTAGGTCGCCGAAAAAACCTACTGTGGGTCGTGAAGACGACCTACCGTAGGTCGTCGATGCGGTCTACCGTAGGTCGCAATAAGGAGCGACAAGAGGCTCTGAGGAGTTTACTGGAACTAGTGAGAAGAGAGGTGAGTTTGATATTCTCTCAAATGAGTAAACGAAGCGCCCACACTACGCCGAGTCTTGGACTCGCATAGCGTGGACGCTTCAATATATGACCTCTGGAGAGGCCGGGGATTAGCCTCTTGACTCGTGGTCACCCCAGATCTGCCTCTCTAGCTCACCCCAATCTGATGAGTCACCAGAGCTGGGATCCTCAATGTCACCACCGACAGAGAATGTCGCAAGGACATCCACCGACTGCTTGAGCTTGAAACTCTCCATCTTAGGAGCTTCGTAAGCCTGCTTATATATTGCTTTCATCTTCTTATTCATTCTTTACTAACACTACTTATCAAGCTTGTACTTAGCTTGGGCTACCTTGTACGCATCGAACCGCGCCTTCTTGTCTGAGGTCCAATAGTCAGATCCGCCCACGAAGTCTGTCGACTCAATGGGGAAAGTCACGTAGTAGTACTTGTTCCCCGTAGCATTCTTTGTCTTCCGGAATGAATTATTCTTGTTCTTCAGATAGCAGAATGCATATCCACCATTCTCCGTATGTCTCGTTGCGAAAGGCGAGCCATCATAGTAGAGCTTCATGAGGGATCTGTAGGCGATACTACCTCTATCAAAAGGATTAGGGCAGTATAGGAGGAAGAACTGCTCATCTTTGTCGAACTGATTTGCATTCTTAGCAGAGCCTACAGGTATCTCAGCCTCCCCTATAGCATATGCATCTAAGAAGTTCTCGCGTTCTCTGAAACCATGCCCTGCCCCTTGAACTTTTCTGAAGCCAGTAGTCATCGTACGCTTGTTGAGGATGTTTGGATCTTGGTATTGAGCATTGTCGACATCCTCTCCGATCTTAAATCTGTTCAGCGCATTGTTATACTCAATCGAGGTCTGGTAGGTACCCGATAGGTTATCAACAGTTAGGGTGACGCCAAGAGGGGGGCGATTTACCTCAGCCATCTGCGCATAGCCTGTTACACGCTGACCCTGAGCATTCACTCCGTATGGTCTCTCACTGATCTTATCCCAGCGATGGTGTAGCATCTTTGAAGGGAACTTGTTCTGGAAGCGTGCAACGACGAGATACCCCTGCATTTGAAGACTTACCTTGCCCCCCTTGACAGAGATCATATCTGCGGCCGCATCATATTCCAATTCAAGACCCGTAGCCTTGAGGAGGAGGAAGTTATTACTGAGAGTAGTCTTTTCACCAGGCTTATAAGTGATCTTTTTGGCCCCCTTGTTGGTGAAGAAGTACTTTGATCCGTTAGTTTCATGCCCGATGATGATAGAAAGCTTAGTGCCCTCCATCTTCTTATCTGCTAGACGCTTAAGCGTAGCACTCTTCTTTGTGTTGGCAGGGTCTAGCAGCATGCCAAGTGAAAGGTTTACACCCTTACCATCTTTGATCACAGTCGCTGCACCGTTGACAAAGATCCCCCCTACGTTGTCATAGAGGTACAATAGGGCAGGTACTTTGTCCCCTGCATCAGGGGTGATCTTGTATGTGATCGCCTGGTTGAGGTTGGGCCCACTAACGGTGAGCTCTGTACCACGAGCCTCCTGGCCATCCCCTCCAAAGATGTTATCTTGAGCGAGCTCGATGGGCGCAACGTCAGCGCTGAGGCTTAGGCGAATAGCACCAGGTGTGTTGGGGTCAACAGCATCGATGCTTTCTTGGGCTTCTTGGGGCTGCTTAGGCTGAGGCTCGACGTTCTCCTTGGAGCAGGAGGCGAGGAGGCTGATAGCCGCAAGAGCCATGTAGAACTTTTTCATTTACTCTTATTTATATGTTACTAAATATAGCGTCTTGAGGCTGGTCGTTCTGCCGAAGGAGGTGACTAGCGTTCACTCGTCTCCCTATCTTATCACTATAGTAGGAGGAGGTGGGACTGCGGGCATCCTATGCGTATCTATACGCAGAGATACAACCCTTGTCAGTTGCTAGACCTTACACTCCTTGGGGAGTAATTGCCATGACCTAGACGCACTTTTCGATTGCAAAGGTATGAAAAATTTTTAAATACGACACCATTCTTCCCAAAAACTTGATTTTATGAGCACCTTACCTTTCGCACACGGGGCTCTGTATCTTAGTGGAGATGGAAGTCCCTGCCGAATATCTGCCCTACTCGGAGGGAAGATGGAGATGAGACGGGAGGGGCTGTAGAGTGTGGCTGGGGAAGGGCGCTGGGGAGGGGTAAAAACCGACCCACGGTAGGTCGCCGAAAAAACCTACTGTGGGTCGTGAAGATGACCTACCGTGGGTCGTCGATGCGATCTACCGTAGGTCGTTTTCGTGCCCTGCGGAAGGGCTCTCAGAATAGGAGCTAGAGAAGCCCCTTTCTATGGGTAGAAGGAGGGGGGACGCCGGCCTTAGCCGAGCGAGAAGAGAAGGACGAGGAAGAGGAGCGAGAGACCGAGGAGAATCAGAGCCCGGATGACGAGGCTGACGACGAGGGCAAGTAGCTCGGTGCGCCGAGTGATGGAGAGTGCCCTCTGGAGGTCGTCGTCGGTGAGGGGGCGATCCTCTTCGCCGATGAAGGGCTTGTCGACGACCTCACCGAAGTAGTCATGTGGACCGCCGAAGCGACAGCCGAGCATGAGGGCGAGTGCTGCCTCGGGATAGCCCGAGTTGGGGCTCAGGTGCCTTCGTCCGTGGCGGAAGGTCTTCGAGAGGAGGTCGAGCCTCCCAGCGGAGAGGAGCATCAGGACGGCTGTGAGGCGGGAGGGCAGGAGATTAGCCAGATCATCGAGCTTGGCAGAGAAGTAGCCGTAGTCTCGGTAGCGCTCGTTGAGGTAGCCGACCATCGAGTCCTGGGTGTTGATCATCTTGTACGTGAGGATACCCGGTATCCCGAGGAAGGCCCAGGCAAGCATTGGGCCGACGACGCCGTCGCTGAGGTTCTCTGCGAGGGTCTCGAGTGCTGCGGTGCGGATCTCCTGCTCGGAGAGTGCCCCCGTATCTCGCCCGACGATACGCCCCACCTGCTTACGTCCCTCTTCGAGCGAACGCCCCATGGCTCGGAAGACTCCTTGTACCTCGTCCCGGAGGGTCTTCCCCGAGAGCATGTAGAAGATGAGGAGCGTGGAGACGAGGCCGTAGCCTAGGAGGAGCAGGGTGCCTTCGGAGCCTGCTCCCTGCCAAGAGCTTTCCCCTACCTTATATAATAGGATGAGGGAGAGGAGCAGGGGAAGGAAGAAGGTGAGGAGAACTAAGCTACCATTATAAATAAAGCCTTTGAGCAGACGTCCCTTCCCGTGATTCAGGCGCTTCTCCCCCCAGCCGATCAGGCGACCAAAGAAGATGATCGGGTGGCCGAAGGTCGTAGGATCACCGAGTACTCGGTCTAGGAGGAAGCCTAAGAGAAGAGGGGCGACGAAGGCCGGGAGCAGGAGGTCGAGCATGGAGGGGGCTAAGGCTGTGTAGCGAGGAGTGTCTGTAGGTAGGCACGGAGCACCAGGGGATGGCAGTGCTCCTGGTCGTGGGCAGCGTAGACGAGGGTGACCCGCTCCTGAGCTCCGAGGCGGGCGAGGAAGTCCTGAGGAGCCGTCGAGGCCTCCAGCTCGGAGCGGTAGTCACGGGCGAACTCGTCCCAGCGGGCAGGATCGTGCCCGAACCATTGGCGTAGCTCCGTCGAGGGCGCTAGATCTTTAGCCCACTCATCGAGCTGGGCTCGCTCCTTGCTTAGCCCTCGGGGCCAGAGGCGGTCGACGAGTACACGGTAGCCGTCGGTGGGAAGGGCGGGCTCGTAGGCTCGCTTGAGAAGAAGTTCCATAGTTGGAGATTATTTATTGGCTTGGAAGAAGTCCCGAGGATAGGTGTAGCGGATATTGCCCTCATCGTCGATGAGGAGCACAGAGAGCTCACTCTCGGGGACGAGACGAGCGCCAGCTTCGTGGCAGGACTCAGTGATCTGATGCATGAAGCGGTCTAGGTCTTCAGCGCAGAGACCTTGCCATAGTTCGCGTGCCAGCGTCAGGCCGTCGATGAGGGTGTGGGCTTGATCGGTACAGCCCGCCTTTGTGGCTACGGTGTGTAGGTAGGCCTTGTTCATGACCACCTTCTTGCTGTGGGTGTCCATGTTGCCTTCAGCGAGCTTCACGGCCTTACCCAGCATGATGCCCATATAGATCTTGGGTATGGAGAGGGAGGCCAGCTTCTCGAGGGTCTCCCCGATGAAGTTACCGTACTGGACGAAGGACTGGAAGGGGAGGTCGGGGAAGGCTGCCTTGAGGTACTTCTCACTCTTAGCACCAGAGTTGATGACGATGGTATCCGCTCCTAGAGCCACAGCTACATCCGCCTGACGGACGATGGAGGCAATGAAGGCCTCCGAGGAGAAGGGCTTGACGACACCCGAGGTACCGACGACGGAGATCCCGTCGAGGATACCTAGGCGGGGGTTGAAGGTCTTGGTGGCTAGCTCCCGTCCCTGAGGGATGCTGATGGTGATATCCACCCCACCTACGGGGTAGTGACGACGTACGATGGTCTCCATCATCTGCCGAGGAGTCTTGTTGATCGCTGGGCCACCGATCTCCAGCCCCAGCCCTGGGAGGGTCACGATACCGACGCCTTCGCCCTGGAGGAAGCGTACGCCGTCATGCTCCTCGGTGAAGGCTACTTCGGAGCAGATCTCTGTGAGGTGGGTCACGTCGGGGTCATCGCCCGAATATTTGCGAGCCATAGCCCGATAGCCTCGCTCCGTACGCTCGAGTCGCTCCACAGGTAGCTTGACTTCCTCTCCCGAAGGAAGGATGATCTCCGCCGAATCGATGAACTCTCCTTCGAGAAGAAGAGCATGAAGTGCCGCTACGGTGGCCGCTGTCGCTGTACTGCCTGTAGTGAAGCCTGTCTTTAGAGGGAAGAAGTCGGGACAGATACGCTCTACAGCCTTCCTCAGACCTACGG